>Ga0179592_10000082_pt1 | contig 39970 bp, 36 predicted proteins | sample CZODoug2_1_08_16_FD_148623 | JGI IMG/M metagenome (GOLD analysis project Ga0179592, IMG submission 148623) | Vadose zone soil fungal communities from Angelo Coast Range Reserve, California, USA - CZODoug2_1_08_16fungal (Illumina Assembly) | ecosystem: Environmental > Terrestrial > Soil > Vadose...
CATGAACCGCGTTAACTAGATAGGGTCTGATTGATCATGTCTTGCGAAGCAGCCGCACGCGGCTGCGAGGTTAAGGAGAGGTATATGACTATCAAGGGCAAGGGCGTTATGTTGGCGGTGAGCGCGCTGGGACTGATCCTGGCGGGCGTAGGGCCGGCATTTGCCCAGCATGGTGGCGGCGGCGGCGGCGGCGGCGGCGGTCACTCCTTCAGCGGCGGCCATGCTGGCGGCGGCGCTCGTTTCGCAGGAACGGGCCACTTTTCGGGCGGCGGTTATGCGGGAGGGTTTCATGGTGGAGCCCCTGCCGGATTTCACGGCGGAGCCTATGGAGGCCACGGCACGGCGTATGCCGGCCATGGCTACTCGACCGGCTGGCGTGGGGGCTCCTGGGGCGGCGGCTGGCGCGGAGGCGGCTGGCGAGGAGCCGGCTGGCGCGGCGGCTACTGGCGCGGCGGCTTCTGGCCCGGAGCATATTACGGTTACGGATTTTCGTGGTTCCTGCCCATCCTGCCGTTGGCCTATGCAACCTATTGGTACGGCGGAGTCCCGTACTACTACGCCGATGACGTCTATTACACCTGGAACCCGACCTACGACGGCTATGTCGTGACTGATCCGCCGCCGGTGGCGGATTCAAGCGGCTCCGCGGACGTCGCTGGATCTGGGCCGGCTCCCAGCGGCGATGTGCCGCCGGATTCCGGTCCCGGCCCTGGCGGCCCTGTAGCGGGACAGATTTTCATGTACCCGAAAAATGGCCAGAGCACTGAGCAACAGGCGAGCGATAGGGCCGAATGCCAGAAGTGGGCGTCGGATCAGGCGGGCCAGGTTGCGCAGAATGGTTCTGATTACAACCGGGCCATGGTGGCGTGCGTCGAGGGACGCGGATACAGCGCTCGCTAGATTTTTAGACTGCGTCAATAAAAAAAGCCGCGCTTCGAGCGCGGCTTTTTTTTGGGCTTGAAAGCCCGATTGACTCGGATGGCGTTTATCCCGCTAAAAACCGGCGCGCGGTTTTACCGCCAGCACGTAGTGCTGGAGCCGGTTGAGGTTTGCACCCCGCCAGAACTGATCGTGAAACTGGTGCACCCTAAATCATTTGCTTGGGTGCTGGTCGGGCGCGGCGCGGCCGTAATGATATAGGTCGCAGGCGTGCCTGCCGACGTGCTATTGGCCGGCGCCACCGCCGCGGTAACAGTCAGCGCTGTGATGTTGTAGTACCCGCTACCCACCGGGAATGGCAGGGTCGCCGTAGTTGCGTAGCCGAGATCACCGGGCGTGGAGCTATAGGTGTTGTTGGTGCTGAAGAACCGCTCTTCGAGGCTCGCTAAATTGAGCAGGGCGGATTTTGCTTCCGTGCGTCTCGACCTCATGATGTATGAATTATAGGAAGGTATGGCGATGGCAGCCAGAATGGACGCAATCACCATGGCAATCACGAGTTCGATGAGCGTAAAGCCCCGCTGCCTTCGAGCCGGCGGCTGCACGAGTAAAACCGTGTTGTTCATGCGCATATCCCTTTTTGCTCGCGCGCCCTTGCCTAGCGTTTCTCGATCCAAGTGAGGCGGCTGCCCTTCGACCCGGCCGGCGGATTGATCTGGGCGATGGCGCCGCTGCCGCCGGTCGTTTGTGTTACGAGATACGTACTGGTGCCTGCCATCACGACCGACGGAGATCCGGTGCCGCTCAATGCGATGCCGCTCACCGAGTCGCCGCCGATGCTCAGGAATTGATGGTTCGCGGTACCGAAGAACGAATTGGTAAAGGCGCCCCCGGTGGCGGGGTTGATCGCCATGGTCCAACCGCCGGCCAAGGTCGATGAACAGAGCGCCAGTAACGACGTCGGCGGTATGGTGGTGTTGACGAGGAATGCGCCGTCTTGGAGTGTCGGGTTGAAAATGACTTGCTCATAAATTTGCGTCGCGCTTGGAATGGCGGACGTCGCTTGCAGACCATTCGGGTCCCTGGGGTTGCCATATCCGGACGACAGTCCCAGGTACCAGCCGAACTGCTTCGTCGACGTGGTGCTGGTGTCGGCCCAGCTGATCGTATTGTTGCTGATGGTCTCGTAGAAGTACGCCGTCCCGATCTGAACACTGGTTGAGCTCGAGGCATCACTGGTGTCGTACGTGTGCAGGACGGACTGACTCTGCAATACGGTGTTATTGGTCAAGCCTCCGGAAATGGCCGACGGTGCCGAGCTCCCCGATAGACTGGCATACTTGACGTGCGACAGCGAATTCCAGTTGTTCAAATTCCAGTCCCAGATGCCGATCAGGTACTGCTGCGTCGTTGCGTAGCTTGCCGGGTTATTGTTGGCAAACTGTGTTTGCCGACCGGTGCCGAACTCCACGAGCACGCGGGGATTTCCGGTTGATGCGATCGATGCAACCACAACCTTGGTGGTGATGGGAATCGAAGCGCTGCCGGTGCTGTAGATCGGCGTTCCGGCGCCTGAAGACGTCATTGCCGCGCCGGACACTGAGGTCACGGCCCACAGCGTAGGGTCGCTGTTCGTCAAGTCGAAGCGCCAGACGTTGCCCTGTAAATCGCCGGCGTAAACATAGTCCGTCACGTGATCGCCGTCGAGATCCGCGGGCGTGACGTAATCGATGCCATTGGGCGTACCGCTCCGGGAGCCGACTCCGGTACTCAAGTAATAGAACGTCGGCTGACCTGAGTTGTTGGCGATCATCACGAAAATGCCGGCGTCGCCATTGTAGCTGCCCGAGCCATTGCCGAATACCGCGCCCCAGGATGTGTCCGGATTGCCGCTGCCGGTGGCATTGTGGAACTTGCGGATTTGTGGTGTTCCAAAGGTTTTGCCGAGGCTGTTGCCGCAGCTCGAGCCGCCGCCCGACACCGTGCCGACGCAGCTGAAGGTTGCCGTGCCGCCCGTCACCGTCGTCGTGACCACCCCGGTCAAAACGTTCGTTGTGGATGTGGTCTGGATGGCACTGCTCCACTCGCCGATGACGATTCCCGCGGCGTTTCCCTCGCTGAAGAAGTTCGGTTTGCTGGTGTCGTCCGGGTTGGTGATGTCGAGCGCGAAGATCGAGCTGCCGCCGGCTCCCAAGCCGCCGACCAACCAGGTGTGCCAACTACCGTTGTAGAAGAGTTCTCCAGTTCCTGGCGTGCCGTCGACGTTGAAACGGTGCGCATACAGGGGATTCGTATAGTCGTTGGCCGTGTTGAGGACAACGGGCGGGCTCCCGGGCACGACGAAACTATTGATGGCGTTCACTACATACGCCGGCATGAACGCCAAGACCTCGCGACCATCGTTGTTCGCGCCATTGAAAGTAGTTCCGTTGGTAAAAGAGCCCGTTCTGAATCCGTGCATGAAGCCATCGTTGGCGCCTGCGTAGACCACGTTCGTGCGCCCCTGATTGCTGCCGGCGAACGCAGCATAGGTCTGGCCTGAATTCTCGGGCATGGTTTGCGCGGGGTGCAGTAGGTCGGTCCACGCCGCGGGGTAGGGTGCCGAGGGCGGTCCCACCCAGGTGGGACTCGAATCGACGATATCGCCGAGGACACTGGTGCGCTGGCGGAAACCACTCGGGTTCGGTATCGGGGCGGTGGTCAGGGTCGGGTCCACCCCGGTCAAAGTCTGCTCATGGGTGCGAACGCCGCGCAGGTACTCCAAGCGCATATTCGCATTGCTCGGAAAAGTGGTCGCCGACGGTGAGAGATCGCCGAAATTCAGATTCGTCTGCTCCCCGGACGAGAGCTGCGTGGATCCGCCGGAGGTCCAGGTGAACGGGACGCCTGCGCCACTGCCACTGTTGGTCCAGGTCAATATGGTTCGCCCGGTATCAGGGTCCTGCGCCGCCACATTGGCTACACCGGTCTTTGCGCAGGTCGCGCCTGCCGCCAGGCCGGTCAACACGCATGATGCGTCCCAGTTCACGACCGGATCGATTTGCAAGTTGTTCGGATTACCGTCGGGTGAATCCAAATTCTGCGAGGTCAGCGAACCCGTCCAATTGTTTGGGTTGTAAAACGCGAAATAGACCTGCGTACCTGTCTGCACCTTTGCGGATTGCTTTTGGTTGAGGCCCGCGGAACTCGAGGCCGAGGTCTGTGGTTGCGCCTGGAAGCACATGATTTCATGAACGTTCCTGCTTCCGCCCGTGGAACCCGCGAATCCGAACCGCACCTGGGAGGGCAGCGTCCCATTGGCAGCGGTAATGTCCTGTCCGGTGATCACCGGTTGAAAATTGCCGCCGTTATAGCTGTACGACATGCTCAAGAGCCCGGCCGTCGTGATGGTCAGATTATAGGTAATCGGGATTCCGAAACTCGAGCCGCTGGTCGCGGACGTGGCATAGCCGCGCTTCGTGGCACCCTCCACGGCAATCTTGTGAGACAGAATCGTGTACGCGTTCGGAATCGCAGCGTAGTCTGGCACCGGAATGTTCGTTATTGTCGCCCTGCTGTACGGATTTGAAATCGATTGACTGCCACTTCCGGGGCTGGCGGGAGTATAGGTGCCGCTACCGGGTGAATCGTTGGAATGTACGTCCGAGAAGTCCCATATAAAACCTGTCTCGCAAGTCTGCCGAACCGCCTTCAGGCGCTGGTCGGCCGTTAAAGTCAACGGATAGTACTGGGACGTCGCCGGGTTGGTGCTCAGGTAACTCCAAGCTACGCTGCCCGCGCCGCGCAGGCCGACGCGATTGGCCTGCTTGCCGTAGCCGCTCGCGGTGTTGTCTTGAGGGTTGGCGCCCTGGCTGCTTGGATTGAACACCGTGCTGGCCGTGGTGGTTGACGTGGCCGGAGTGGTCACCCAGGAGCCATCCAGGAAATTTCCAAACTCGTCGATTCCGAGTCCGATATAGGCGCCGACCATGCCGTCATAACCCTGTGCCGCGCTGTTATTCGTATTCGAACAGGTGTACCCCAAGCTGCCGCCGTAGTCGCCGAGCGTCACCGGCTGAGATGCGTCCTGCAGAAAGAAACTGATGCCGTCGGCGCCGTCCGAACCGCCGCCGTGCGAATTGGAACCGGAGTTGCCGATGTAGGTTTCCGTGGTAAACGTGACTTGAAGTCCCGCGCTCGACAGCGAAAAAGGCACATTGGAGACGATGGCTCCGCTTTGATTGTCGGCGCTGTTGGTCAATCGCAATGCGCCGCCGCCGGCCGGGGTATCCTGGTTCGCGTCGCCGCTGTTGCCGCCCACTTGAGTTTGCGAGCCGTAATACGCCAAATTTTTACACATCGGCAGCTGCCCAGGACTGGATGTCCCGGTCGAGGCTGTGCTCCCCGCGGTCAGGCACGCGCCGCCGTAGTAATTCCAAGTGCAGTTGGTCGAGGCGCCGGTGAAGTTTTCCGTCAAGCTGGTGGAGGTGCATGATTGCGCCTGCACAGCCGCGGGAAGGAAGCCCACGAGCGCCAATACCGAAGCCGCAATGATGATTCTGACGCGCATTACAGGCCTCCCAAATCCTTCGTACTGCTCTGCACGATGTAGGTCGCTTCCACGACCGCTGCCGTATCGACGCTGCCGCCATAACCCACCGCATCGATCTGATAGATGGTGCCGAGACCGCTTGGCGAGAGACCGAGGAAGGCGATGTAAAAAGCCGGATTTTTGTAGTAAGCGCCCTGACCGCCGTTCACGCCCGTTACATTCATCGCGCTGGTCACGGTCGGGATGTAATTGACTCCCGCCGGCCAAGGAATTTGGGCCGGATTGGCCAGCAAGTTATTGCACACCTGGCCGGGGTTGACGGAGACGAAAGGGGCGGCGCAGGTGATGGGCGTGCCGCCGACGGTCGCCAACCAATATTCGGCGTATTGCTCCGCGGTTTCAGCGGCGTTCAGCGCGCGCTGCTTCTCGCGGACATTACCGGCGATCTTTTCGTCGATCCCGAAACTGCGAAACATGCCGACGGCCAGCAGCGTCACGACGATCAGCAGCAGCAACGACGTCACCAACACCATGCCGCTTTGCCGTGCCATCGAAGATTGCGTTGATTGCTTGATCATGTCGTGACACCGGTCTTGTTCATGACGTCGACAATTCGGGTAAAGGTAATGAATTGCCCCACAGTGGTCTGTCCCGCTTGTCCAAACAAAGGATTGACGAAGGTCAAGGTAATTTTGACTGACTTGACATTGCTCCAGTAGTTACCGGCGGTCACGGTGGCGGCATCCAGATAGGCATCAATCGAGTTGGTGCCGACCGCGGTGTTGGTTTGCACACCGTAGTAAATTTGCAGGCTATTCACGCCGCTGATCAGCGGCACCGGAGCTGAAGCCACGCCGTTCACCACGAGGGTGCACTGCAGAGTCCCCGTGGGCAGATCGACGCTGAAGGTGTTTACAAATGTTGCGGCGACACCGCTGGTGTTCCCGAGGCAGTTGATGATGCTGTCCGGCGTGGCGCTGGCCGTGCCGTTCGTCTGATAGCGCACCGTTATGCTGTTGCCCGGTGCCGCGTCCGTAAAGTTCCCGCTGCCGAAGAGCGTTTGTCCGGCAGTTGTAAAAGGCGCGGACACGGGGAAGGACGACGCGGCGGTGTTGATCAATGGATTCGGGAAGTAGCCGGCCGACTGGATCACATCGGTCATCAGCGTCACGGCCATGCGCTCGCTCTCTTGCAACTGCGACAGCCCGTTTTGGTTGAGAGACGTGGACTTCATGGCTTGCACCAGCGTGAGCAGGCCGCCGATCAAGAACAATGCGATGAGCACGGCGATCATCAGCTCGACCAAGGTAAATCCGCGTTGCGTAGCGGTATTCATGGCTGCACGAACAACGTGTAGGTCGGTTGATTGAGTCCGGCCATGTTGGTCTGCGCGCTATTCCCGGCCACCGCGTTCTCCGACCATTGGAGTTGGACGGTGCAGGTCACCGGAACGCCGACGGTAATCGTGCAATTGACGGTGGCCAGATACCCCGGCAGCACGCCGTTCACCGCAGCCGCCCATTGCTGAACATCATAGGCGGCCATCGCGCCCGGCACGCAACTGGTCGTGCCCGCCGTGAGGCAAGTGGCCGCGGCGGCAAGCCCGGGATCCGTGATGGTGAGTACCCCGCCGACGTAGCTGATCGAGGTGGTTGCCGGCGCTGCGCCGGCGGCCCAGTAGCCCGGGTTGGCGTGCATGGCGGCGGCAAGGCTCGAGGCCTGAATGGCTGCGATCGATCGCGAACCGGCGACGCTGGTGCTCGACAGGGCGAGCGATTCCATCTTGGCCAGTCCCAAGAGCCCGACGGAAACCACGATGAGAGCCACCATGACTTCGACCAGGCTGAAGCCTGCCGACCGATGATGAAATCGCTTCGCGAATTTTAGTTGCATGACGGCGTTCCAATCCCATATTTTTCCGTGACCGCAGAGCCGATCGGATTGATGGCCACACAGCGCGTCCAATTCGTATTGCCGGTCGAATCGTGCAGCGTAATGTTGATCGCGGTTGCCGCACCGGTTGGCGCATACCCCATACGATTGAAGGTGAGGGCGTGGAAAGTGTTGGGAGTGGCGATAAAGGTATCGGTTCCGCCAAAGCCGGGCTGCGTCCGGATGATGGACTCTCCCGCCTCAACCGCCTGGTTGCTGTTCGAATCCAAGAACACGATCCAACCCAGTTCCCAATCGGTATTCGTGCAGCCCGTGCCGCTCGTGGATGTGCAGAGGGTGACCGAGAGACCTTCCTTCACGGCCTGGCTGCGCGCGAACTGAATGTCGCCGAGCAATCCGTTCACCTCGGTGGCGATCCGGTTCGAGCTGGTCACATACTTGAAGCCGGGTACCGCAATCGAGCCAAGAATCGCGACGATGACCACGGTCATCAGGAGTTCCATCATCGTGTAACCGGAGTGCCGGCGTTTGGATCGCATGTCACTCATGGATCGCATGTCACTCATGGGCGGCCATGGTAGAGCGGTAAACTTGCTCGAAACTGACGATCCAGCGATTCTACCCGGAATGTAGCGCCGTTCTCACACCAGCCTGCTCCGCCGTCGTCTGCCGGGCGAAACGCCGGATTACGGGAATTGCAGCAGCACTTTCGTGCCCCGGCCGCTTGCTCCCGGCTCGATGCTCATCGACGCTCCGTAGAGCTGCGCGATCTCATCGACTATCGCGAGCCCCAGTCCGCTGCCGTGTCCAGGGGAATTCGGCAATCTGTAGAATCTTTGCCGCACCCGCTGACGCTCCGCCTCCGGTATGCCGGGCCCATTGTCTTCCACGGCCAGGTACGGCGAGCCGTTCCTGACGCCCGCGCTCACCGTAATGCGGCCCCCCGCGGGAGTGTACTTCAGTGCGTTATCCACAAGGTTGCTCAGCAGGTCATCGAGCAGAGAAGGGTCGGCAAGGATGGAGACCGGCTGCACCTCCACACCCAAGTCAATGTTGGATTGCAGGGCGCGATCAAAGAATTTTGCGACCACTTCGCCGACGATGGCGCCAAGAAGCATGGATTTGTTTTTCGCCGCCATGTTAGCCGCGGGATCCGCCCGGGCCAGGCTCAGCAGCTGGTTGGAAGAGTGCGCCAATTGACGCACGCTTTCTTGCAGCGTCCGCAACCGGCCGCTGATCGGCTGGGCTGCCGGTTCGCCCACGAGGATGTCCAGTTGCGCTTGCATGCCCGTAATGGGCGTGCGTAGCTGGTGTGCCGTGTTGGCGATGAATTGCTGTTGTGATTGAACGGAGTTGCGCAGCATGGTGAACAAACGATTCAGCGTTACCACGACGGGTGCGATTTCGCGAGGCACCGACGATTCCACGATCGGGCGCAGATCCAGCGGTGAGCGTGCGGCGATTTCGTCGCGTAGTCTTCTGACCGGGCGCAGGCCGATCTGGATACCGACCCACACGAGGACGAGCGTGATATCCAGCTGAACGAAGTCCCAAAGCAGAGTGCTCATGAAGCCGAAACGCGCGGCGGGCTCGGTCGTCGGCCTCGCATCGGCCACGGTGATGATTACGACTCCCGCCCGCGTATCAAATCGTGTGGCGAGGGTGCGCGCGCTGCGATGATCGATTTGCGCCATGGCGAGGAGCTGCGCGTTGGCGCTATTCATGGGGACGGCCGGTATTTGCGGGTCGCCGAACAGCAAATGCCCTTGAGCGTCGCGCACCGCATATGTGATGAAGTCAGGCGCCGGCGGAGCGGGACCGCCGTTCACATTCGCGTCGAGCGTGACCCGACCATCAGCGACTTGCACACGCCGCATCAACGCGTTGGTAGTCTCCTTCAGACGCCGGTCGCTGCTGATTACCCCGGGCGCTACGCTGTTGAAGTAATGCACCAGCGCGCCGCACAGGGCCAACAGCATGAGAGGCACCGCCAGCCAAAAAATCAATTGACGGCTGATGGATGAAGTCACGCGGATTTCGCCTCTTCCAGGCGGTAACCCAGGCCCCGCAAGCTGCGGACGATGGCGGCGGTGCCGAGTTTCGCCCGCAATCGAGAGATATGGACTTCTACGGCGTTGGGCGTGATGTCGTGGTCCGGACTCGCCACTGCTTGCTGAAGGCGATCCTTGGAGACGATCAGTCCCATGCGTCGCACCAGACACTCGAGCACCGACCACTCGCGCGCGGTCAACTCGACTTCGGCGTCGTCGATGCGCAGCCGCCTGCCCACGAGATCGACACTCATGCGGTTGAGTTTGACGACGCCGCTGCTGGCACCGCTCGAACGCCGCATCAGCGCCCGGCAGCGCGCCGCCAGTTCGGCCGCCTCAAAGGGTTTGCTCAAGAAATCGTCGGCGCCCAAATCAAGCGCTTTGACCTTGTCGGTCAGCGTGCAGCGCGCGGTCAGAATGAGTGTGGGTAGAGACTTGCCCGCGCTGCGTAGCCGGCGCACCAGGGTCAATCCGTCGGCGCCCGGCAGGCCCACATCGATCACGGCCAGCGCGAACTCTTCGTCGGCAATGGCAGCTTGCGCAGCCTCGGCGCTCGCCACCCGGTGCACGGAATAGTTAGCCGCGGTCAAACCTCGCAGGATGGCGTCGGCAACGATGTCATCGTCTTCTACCAGTAATAGCCGCACGCGTCACTTTACTACGGGCAACGCCGTTTCTTAAGCGCGAAGCCTAGAGATCGCCGACCGCGTAATCGTCCGGCTCGTCGCGATCGCCGCCGAAGGCGGTGCGGCGCGGGGGAACCAAGGCGCGCACTTTAGCCTCGTAAGCCCTGGCAAAAGTCTCCATGAACAAATGCGGAAATCCGTCGGCCGGCCGTTGCGCCAGACCGGAAAACAGTTCGGCATACAGGTCCCAGTACCTTGCCTTGCTTTGACCGCCAAAGACGCCGCGCTTGCCGGCGCGTTCGAAACGCTCCTCCAGCTCCTTGGGATTGACGCGGCTCAAGAACTCTTCGAATGCGGCGCGCGTCGCGGCCAGCGCCGCGGCGTTCTGCGCCTTGAGCTCGCGGAAATTTTCGCGAAGGGCCTCGACCGATCCGGCGCGCGTCGACATCGTGGTCAGCAATCGCACCAATGCCTCGTCGACACCCCGAGAGAGATTCAAGGGCGACTCGGACGCTTCCGCGGAACGCGGTGCTATCCTGAACTTGTTTCGAAACTCGTTGCCGCCTTGATTCAGGTCCATCATGCCCAACACGGCTTCGCGCAGCAATTGGCCGGCGAGTTGCAGTGCTGCGCCGCGTGCTTCCGTGGTCATGGATTTGGGATCGATACCCGCACCGCGGCAGAATGACGCGAGTCCGATATCGAAATCGCCTTCATAAAGGGAGGAACTCGGGGATCGCGACACGGGGGTGATCGGCGCGCTCTCTCGTGCTGCAGTCGGCGCGGGGGGTTCCATTTTCAGGGGCCGCGTCATCATGTGCCAGGGAGTTCCGGCAGCCTCCGCGGAGCCTGCCGGGTGATCGGCCGGCGGCAGGGACTGTCCGTACGCGTCGCGTGGGCGCACGCCGGAATCCGCCGACAAATTGCTCGGTTCCAGCAGCTCGCTCAGGTCAAGGTCCGCACCCAAGTCATTGGCGGTGGATTTCTTCGCCGCGGAGGAGGGCGACTGACCGTCGTACGCAACAATGGCGCCCTCTTCGGGCGGAAAGTCAGTGCTCTGGTCAATGCTGACCAAGAGTTCGTATTCGCCCAAGCGTACGTAGTCGCCGTCCTTGAGGGTGTAGTCGTGGTACTTGCCCAAGGGTATCTGCGCGCCGTTGATGTACGTCCCATTGGAACTGGTATCGACCAGTATGTACGCGCCCGCCCGGAAGTCGACGCGAACGTGTTTGCCCGACAGGTAACGCTCAGGGTCGGGTAGAATCCACTCATTGTCAGTCGCGCGCCCAATGGTGCCTCCGTGCACACCGAAGATTTTGGTGCCAAGCGCTCCGAGGCGGGTTGTATGTTCGCTGACGACGCGTAAGCGCAGGGCCATAATCAATCCCTCCAGCGGGTCTCAAGGTTTGCGCTAAGTGCCGGTATAATATGGTGAAATACTAGCAATGGTTGGAGCCTACTAAATGGCAGCGAGTCACATTTTCAAAGTTCTGTTCGTGAATCAAGGCAAGGTCTATGAGATCTATGCCCGTAAAGTGAGTCACGGCAGCTTATTCGGCTTCATCGAGGTTGAGGAACTGGTGTTCGGGGAACGCTCAACAGTGGTGGTGGACCCCGCTGAGGAGAAGATAAAGGCCGAATTCAACGAAGTAAAGCGCACCTATCTGCCCATGCATTCGGTGCTGCGCATCGATGAGGTCAAGAAACAGGGCGTCAGCAAGATCGTAGCCCTTGAAGGCTCCAATGTCTCGCAATTCCCTGTCCCAATCTATACGCCTGGCGGAGACTCCAGCGCTCGCAAATAGGCCGATTCCTGTAGAATGATGCATGTTTAGCCTTTTCGGCGCACCGGCGCTGTCGCAATTCCGACTCGATGAGCTGCTGCGCGCGCTCAAGGCCCAAGATTCCCGCATCACGAGTTTGGGCAGCCGCTGGATTCACTTCGTCGACACCACCCGGGCTTTGAGCGAGTCTGAACTTGACGTTCTGGGCAAGCTCCTGACGTATGGCACGCTCGATCCCGATTCGCCGCCCGATCCACGCGGTGGTCACAGGATCTTGGTAACGCCGCGGGTGGGTACCGAGTCGCCGTGGTCGAGCAAGGCGACCGACATCCTGCACGTGTGCGGATTGAGCGCCGTGATTCGCGTTGAACGCGGCACCGTGTATTTCATCGGGTCCAGCGCAGCGATGGCGGTCGACGATCTCAACAAGCTGGCTGCCCGCCTGCACGATCGCATGACGGAATCAATATGGGCGGACTCCGTGGAGCCGGTGGGACTGTTTCATGCGGCCCCACCGCGCGCCTTGCGCCAGGTCGCGTTGGGCGCGCTGGGGTCCGAGGCCTTGGCACGGGCCAACCGCGACTGGGGCCTGGCGCTGTCGAGCGATGAGATCGATTATCTGGTGCGGGCGTTTCACAGCTTGGGAAGGGATCCCACCGATGTGGAATTGATGATGTTCGCTCAGGCGAACTCCGAACACTGCCGGCACAAAATCTTCAATGCGGAATTTGTCATCGATGGCGAGAAGATGTCGCGGTCGCTGTTTGCCATGATTCGCGCCACGCACGCGCGCAATTCCAAGGGTGTGCTGTCCGCCTATCGCGACAATGCGGCCGTCATCGAGGGCGCGCGCGCCACGCGATTTTTTGCGGACCCGCTCACGCAGCGCTACGTCGGCAGCTTGGAGCCGATGGATATCTTGATGAAAGTGGAGACGCACAATCACCCCACCGCCATCTCGCCGTTTCCGGGAGCCGCCACCGGTTCGGGCGGCGAGATTCGCGACGAAGGCGCCACGGGAATCGGGGCCAAACCTAAAGCCGGGTTGACCGGTTTTTCGGTATCCAACCTGAAAATTCCCGGCATGCCGCAGCCCTGGGAAATCGACTTCGGCAAACCCGACAGAATAGCCTCCGCGCTCGAAATCATGATCGCGGCGCCCTTGGGTGCCGCCGCTTTCAACAATGAATTCGGACGCCCGAATACCTGCGGATATTTCCGCGTCTTCGAGCAGCAATCCGCGAGCGGCGGCTTGGCCGTTCGGGGCTATCACAAGCCCATCATGGTCGCCGGCGGCCTTGGCAGCGTGCGCCGGCAAAACGTCGAAAAAAAGGACGTCGTTATCGGCGCTCCGCTCATCGTGCTCGGCGGCCCCTCCATGTTGATTGGATTGGGCGGCGGCGCGGCCTCCTCGGTGGGCAGCGGCCAAAGTTCATCCGATCTGGATTTCGCATCGGTGCAGCGCGGCAACGCCGAAATCCAGCGTCGCGCCCAGGAGGTGATCGATCGCTGCGTCGCGTTGGGAGATGCGAATCCCATCTTGTTGATTCACGACGTGGGCGCGGGCGGACTGTCGAATGCGTTGCCCGAAGCCATCGCGCACAGTCATCGGGGGGGGCGCATCGATCTGCGCAAGATTCCCAGCGCCGAATCGGAACTCTCGCCGATGGAGATCTGGTGCAACGAAGCGCAGGAGCGCTACGTGCTCGCGCTCGTCCCCGGGAGCACGGCCCAATTTGCGGCACTCTGCGAACGCGAGCGCTGCCCCTTTGCGGAAGTGGGTGAAATCACCGCCGATGGACGGCTCAAGGTCTTCGATCCGCTGCTGCACGGCACGCCGGTCGACATGCCCATCGAGATGCTGCTGGGAAAGGCGCCGCGCATGACGCGTGACGTACGTTCCGCACCCAAGAGTGTCTCGACGCTCGCAACCGGCACCGCAACCCTTGGCGACTCGCTCGATCGCTTGCTGTGTCTGCCGACAATCGCCGATAAGTCTTTCCTGATCACCATCGGCGATCGGACCGTAGGCGGCCTGATCAGCCGCGACCAAATGGTGGGGCCGTGGCAGGTGCCTGTGGCGGACGTCGCCGTCTCATTGAGTAGTTACGACGAATACAGCGGCGAAGCGATGGCCATGGGGGAACGGACGCCCGTCGCGGTATTCGATGCGCCGGCATCGGGACGCCTGGCCGTTGCCGAGGCGTTGACCAATATTCTGGCGGCGGACATTCGTCAATTAACCGACATCCGCTTATCTGCGAATTGGATGGCCGCCTGCGGCGAGCCGGGTGAGGATGCCGATTTGTACGCCACCGTGCGCGCCGTCAGTGAGCTGTGTACGACGCTGGGCATCACCATTCCCGTGGGCAAGGATTCCTTGTCGATGAAGACCACATGGCGGGATGCCGGCGGCGAGCATGCCGTCGTCGCGCCCGTGTCGCTGATCGTCTCGGCATTCGCTCCGATCACGGACGCGCGCTCGACGCTGACGCCCGAGCTTGATCTGTCGCGGCCCTCGCGTCTGCTGCTCATCGATTTGGGCGCCGGCAGGAATCGCCTGGGAGGTTCGTGCTGGGCGCAGGTGCAGATGCAAAGCGGCGGGAGCCCCGCGGATCTCGACAATCCCGGTCTCTTGAGCGCGCTTTTTGCGGCGCTGCGCGCGCTGAAAGATCAGGGGCTGATCCTCGCCTATCACGACCGTTCGGACGGCGGCTTGTTGGTCACGTTGCTCGAGATGGCGTTCGCCGCTCATTGCGGTCTGCGCATCGACTTGGGCGCCGAGGCGAACATGATTGCCGCTTGTTTTTCCGAGGAGTTGGGCGTAGTCATCCAAGTGCCGCAGGCGCGCCTCGCCGAGGCGCAGCGTATTCTGGAGCGCCACGCCTTGGGTGCGCTCACGCGCGACATCGGCGCGCCCGCAGCGGGAGACGAGGTGCTGTTGAGCGCCGATGGCAACGTCGTTTATTCCGGCTCGCGCATCGCATTGCATCGCCGCTGGAGCGAAGTGTCGTTTCGCATGCAAGAGCTGCGCGACAACCCGCGGTGCGCGCGCGAGGAATATTCGCGACTCGAGGATGCGGGCGATCCCGGGCTGCATGCCGCCTTGAGTTACCAGCCCGAAGCGGATGTCGCCGCACCGTTCATCTCGAGCGGGGTGCGGCCCGCGATCGCGGTGCTGCGTGAACAAGGGGTCAACAGCCACACCGAAATGGCGGCGGTGTTCACCCGCTCGGGGTTCGATGCATACGATGTGCACATGACGGACATTTTGGCCGGCCGCGTGCGCTTGGGCAGATTCCACGGACTCGTGGCCTGCGGCGGTTTTTCGTATGGCGATGTTTTGGGCGCCGGCGAGGGTTGGGCCAAGTCCATCCTGTTCAACGCGCGCGCGCGCGAGGAGTTTGCCGCATTCTTTGCCCGCGGGACGACATTTACCCTGGGGGTGTGCAATGGCTGTCAAATGCTGTCGGCGCTCAAAGAACTGATTCCCGGCGCCGCAGCATGGCCGCGTTTCGTGCGCAATCGATCGGAACAGTACGAGGCACGCTTATCGCTGGTACGGGTCCCCAACTCCAATTCGGTGATGTTCGCCGGTATGCGGGGTTCGGTGTTGCCCATTGCCGTGGCGCATGGTGAGGGACGGGCGGAATTCGACGGCAACTCGAGCGCAGGCGCCCTGATGGCGCAGAACCTGGTGACGCTGCAATACGTGGACAATCGCGATCAACCCACGGACAAATATCCCTTCAATCCCAACGGCTCGGCCTTGGGGTTGGCGGGACTGTGCAGCACCGACGGGCGCGTCACTTCGATCATGCCGCACCCGGAACGGGTGTTTCGCAGCGTGCAAAATTCCTGGGTCCCCAAGGACTGGCCGGAAGACGGCGGCTGGATGCGCCTGTTTCGAAACGCGCGGGTGTTTGTGGGGTAGGGACCGCTCGCCGCCGCGTCGAGTCAGCCCGCTTCCGCCTGGTTGGGTGCGACGAAGCGGCGAAAGGTCATCGCCTGCACCAGTCGCGCCTTGCGCACGAAGGTTTGATAGAGCAAGTCGCGCATGACTTCCAGCAGTATTCCTGCAAGTTCCGAGTCCAGGTTGGGTTGATTGGGCCAAGGATCGCTATCGCTGCCGAATAGCACCGCGCGCAAGGTTCCAAAGGTGTCGTCGTCAAGTTCCGCCAAGGAGCGAATTTCCTGGAGCGTGTCGAAGAGCTCCAATTTGCCGCGCTCGCCGAGTTCGCGAAACAATGATTGCGCCGTGCGCCGGCTCATGGAGCCAAACGCGCTGAAACACGCGGCCGAATAGCAGTTGAGCGCCTCTTTGAACAGACCCTCCGCCTCCTCGGGCAGATACGTCAACGGGAAATTCTCTCGCGCCCGCTCGATCTCCATGAAGTTCGCAGCGAGTTCTATCCGCAGTGCCGTGTAGGATTTGACGGCAAATTTGAGGAATACCGGCTCGATACAAGTGTCGCAGCGAAAGACGATGCCGACGTGCTTCGGCTTGCGCCGGCTAAGATCATCGAACTTGGGTACCGCAACCGGGGTCAGATGGCTCAGGGTCTGGCAGTGGGGGCAGGTCAGGGCGATGCCTTGATAGTCGACATGTAGCTCGTCCTGCGGTGTGATGTAGATGCTCATGGGTCACCCCGTCAACGGTTTGTAACGAATTCGGTGAGGCTGATTGGCATCTTCGCCTTTGCGTTTTCGATAGTCCTCGACATATTCCTGATAGTTGCCCTCGAACCAAACGACTTGCGAGTCGCCTTCGAACGCCAGGATATGCGTCGCGATGCGGTCGAGGAACCATCGATCGTGCGAGATCACCACGGCACAGCCCGGAAAGGCGACCAATGCGTCTTCCAGAGCGCGTAGCGTTTCGATATCCAGATCGTTGGTCGGCTCGTCGAGCAGCAGGACATTGCCGCCGGCTTTCAATACTTTGGCGAGATGTACCCGGTTGCGTTCGCCGCCCGAGAGTTCGCCGATCATCTGCCCTTGCTGCACACCCTTGAAATTGAAACGGCCAACATAACCGCGCGAGGAAGTTTCGTAGTTGCCTACTTTGATGAGGTCCAGTCCGCCCGAGATCTCCTGCCACACGGTATTTTTGTCGTTGAGCGCCTGCCGCGACTGATCCACATAAGCCAGTTTGACGCTGGGCCCCAAACGAATCTCGCCGCTGTCCGGCTTGTCGAAGCCGGACAGCATGCGAAACAGCGTGGTCTTGCCGGCACCATTGGGACCAATGATGCCCACGATGCCGCCGGGGGGCAAATTGAAGCTCAGGGAATCGATCAGCAATCGGTCGTCGTAGCCTTTTCTCAGGTTCTTGCACTCGATGACCAGATCGCCCAAGCGGTCGCCCGGCGGGATATAGATTTCGTTGGTCTCGTTGCGCTTTTGGAATTCCTGAGAGGCCAATTCTTCATAGCGCTGCAATCTGGCCTTGGATTTTGCCTGCCGTGCCTTGGGGTTGGTGCGCACCCACTCCAGCTCGCGTTTCAAGGTTTTTGCCAGCGCGTCTTGCTGCCGCTCTTCCTGGGCCAGGCGCTGTCCTTTCTGCTCCAGCCACGAGGAATAATTGCCCTGCCATGGAATCCCGTGCCCGCGGTCCAACTCCAATATCCACTCGGCGACATTGTCGAGAAAGTAGCGGTCGTGCGTGACTGCAATCACGGTGCTCGGATATTCCTCCAGAAAATGTTCCAGCCATGCCACCGATTCGGCGTCCAGGTGATTGGTCGGCTCGTCGAGCAGCAGCATGTCAGGTTTGGACAAGAGCAAGCGGCACAGGGCGACGCGGCGCTTCTCGCCGCCTGAAAGCTTGCCGACCAGCGCATCCCAGGGCGGCAGGCGCAGCGAGTCCGCGGCGATTTCGAGCTTGCGCTCCAGTTCCCATCCGCCGACGGCGTCGATCTTATCCTGCATCTTGGCCTGCTCCTCCATAAGCTTGTTCATTTCATCGTCTGACAGAGGTTCCGCGAATTTGTCGCTGATGGCATTGAAACGATCAATCAAGCTCTGTACATCGCCGACGCCTTCGCCCACGACCTCGCGCACCGTCTTGGTTTCGTCGAGCACCGGCTCTTGCGGCAAATAGCCGACCTTGATGCCCGCCTGCGCCCGAGCCTCGCCCTCGATGTCCTTGTCGACCCCGGACATGATCTTGAGCAGCGTGGATTTTCCGGAACCGTTCAACCCCAGCACGCCGATCTTGGCGCCGGGAAAAAAACTCAAGCTGATATCGCGCAGAATTATGCGCTTGGGTGGCACGACCTTGCCAACCCGGTTCATGGTGTAAATGAACTGAGCCATCTATTGCCTGTAATGAAGTAATCGCGTGAATTCGCGGGGAACCGCATGAATTATCCGCGACTCCCGTAGCGTTGTCACGGTGCGGCGTTCTCGCTAGGGAACCCTGGCCGAATAAGCTACAATTACCGGCTATCTTTGGAGAATTGTTCATGTTTAGCGCCCAAATGGCGATTGCCGGATTCGATCCTGAGCTTGCCCAAGCGATTGCCGGCGAACGCGGCCGCCAAGAGGATCATATCGAACTGATTGCCTCGGAGAACTATGCCAGTCCGCGGGTCCTCGAAGCTCAAGGGTCGGTGCTCACGAACAAATATGCCGAAGGTTACCCCGGCAAGCGCTACTACGGCGGCTGTGAATTCGTCGATATCGCCGAAACGCTGGCCATCGATCGTGCCAAGCGGCTATTTGGCGCGGCATACGCCAACGTTCAGCCGCATTCGGGTTCCCAGGCCAATGCGGCCGTTTACTTCGCCCTGTTGAGTCCCGGGGATACGATTTTAGGGATGAGCCTCGATCATGGCGGTCATTTGACCCATGGCGCCAAGGTCAATTTCTCGGGCAAGTTCTTCAAAGCGGTCCAATACGGGATCATTCCGCAGACCGGCATCATCGACTACGATCAAGTGGAGCGTCTCGCACAAGAGCATCGTCCCAAGATGATCGTCGCGGGATTCTCGGCCTATTCGCGTGTCATCGATTGGGCGCGCTTTCGCGCCATCGCCGATTCGATCGGCGCGTACTTGTTCGTCGACATGGCGCACGTCGCGGGGCTGATCGCCGCCGGCGAGTACCCGAACCCGGTTCCATTCGCCGACGTGGTGACCACGACCACGCATAAAACCTTGCGCGGTCCTCGCGGCGGTCTGATTCTGGCGCGGCCGCATGCCGACTTGCACAAGAAATTCAACTCCATGGTGTTTCCGGGAATTCAAGGCGGCCCGCTGATGCATGTGATCGCAGCGAAAGCCGTTGCCTTTCTGGAGGCCCTGCAACCGGAATTCAAAGCCTATTCTGCGCAAGTCATTGCCAACGCGCGCGCGATGGCCAAAGTGCTGCAGCAGCGCGGCTACAAAATCGTTTCCGGGGGCACCGACAATCACTTATTTCTGCTCGATCTGATCGACAAGAACATCACCGGCAAGGATGCCGACGCCGCACTGGGCCGTGCGCACATGACGGTCAACAAGAACGCGGTGCCCAACGATCCACGTCCGCCCTCGATCAGCAGCGGACTGCGCATCGGCACGCCTGCCGTGACGACGCGCGGATTCAAAGAGTCCGAAGTACAGCAGCTATCCAACTGGATCGCCGACGTACTGGATCATATGGGTGATGAATCTGCGCTGCAGCGTGTACGCGCCGAGGTTATGGCGCTATGCCGGCGATTCCCGGTCTACGGACAGGCCCCTGGCGATCGATGAGTAGCCCAGATGCATTGCCCCTTTTGCGGTCACACCGAGACTAAGGTGATTGACTCTCGCCTCGCCGGCGAGGGGCGGCAAATTCGCAGGCGCCGCGAATGTCTGGCATGCACCGAGCGATTTACCACGTTTGAAGCGGCAGAATTGCTGTTGCCAACGGTCATCAAGGGCGATCGCAGCCGCGAGCCCTTCGATGAGAAAAAACTGCTCACCGGCATGCAGAAGGCCCTTGAAAAGCGTCCCGTTTCGCGCGAGGCGATTGAAGCGGCCGCGGCTAGAATTTGTCACAAGCTGCGCAGCTTGGGAGAGCGCGAAATCGCCTCGCGCGGTATTGGGGAAATGGTGATGGAGGAGCTGCGCCATCTGGACGAAGTGGGGTATGTACGGTTCGCGTCCGTGTACCGCAGCTTCCAGGATCTGGACGCCTTCCGCACGGAAATCGATCAGCTGCGCAAGCATCGCCGGCGCCGGGAACCCAGCAAGGATCAATTGCCGCTTCTTCCGGGCGATGCCAGCGATGATGAGGACCGGTGAATAAGGAATCCCCATCGCAAGACCGCGTGCATATGGCGCGCGCGCTGGAATTGGCCGCGCTCGGTCTGTACACCACCGATCCGAATCCACGGGTTGGATGCGTGGTGGCGAGTGCCGACGGTGTGCTGGGGGAGGGTTGGCATGTACGCGCCGGTGAGCCCCACGCGGAAGTGCTGGCTCTGCGTGCCGCCGGGCCGCGAGCGCGAGGCGCGAGCCTTTATGTGACTCTGGAACCGTGCAGTCATACCGGACGCACGCCGCCTTGCGCGGACGCCGTGATTGCCGCCGGCGTCGCGCGCGTTGTGTGCTGCACGGGTGACCCCTATCCTAAAGTCGCCGGCGCCGGGATCGAGCGCTTGCTGCGCGCCGGCATTGCCGTGGAGGTGGGCCTGTTCGCCGATGAGGCGCGCAGGCTCAACGCCGGCTATTTTTCGCGCTTCGAACGCGGCCGCCCGTACGTGCGGCTGAAGCTGGCGATGAGCCTGGATGGACGCACCGCCCCCGCAACCGGGCGCCAGATGTGGATCAGCGGGGAAGCGTCGCGTGCGGACGTGCAAACATGGCGCGCGCGCAGTTCCGCCGTAGTCACCGGCGCCGGCACCGTGCGCACCGACGATCCACAGCTCAACGTGCGCTTGAGCTACGGTCCCTGGGTTCGCCAGCCGCTTCGCGTGGTGCTCGATACCATGCTGACATCGCCGCGCGGTGCAAGGATATTCAACAACGGCGAGGCCCTGGTGTTTGCCGCGGCGGAAGCGCCGCTGGGATTGTTCAAGGATCTCGAGGTGGAGCGAATTCCACGCGCCGGCGGTGGTTTGGATCTGGACGCGGTCATGCAGAACTTGACGGCGCGTGAAGTCAACGAGCTACTGCTTGAATGCGGGCCGACCCTGGCCGGTGCCTTTGTCGCCAAACAGCTCGTCGACGAACTGGTGCTGTACGTCGCGCCGAAGCTGCTAGGGTGTGACGCGGCGCCGCTGATGCGCATTCGGCTCGGCGTCCAGGCGTTGCCGGACTTCGAATTCTGCGATATGCAGCCGATGGGAGAGGACGTGCGCCTGATTCTGAAACTCAAGAAGTCATAACGATGTTTACCGGAATTATTTTGGCCAAGGGCCGCGTCACGTCTCTGGCGGAGCGGGATGGCGACTTGGAGCTGGGTGTCGATGCGGCGGGGCTTGATGTTGCGCGCATCGCCATCGGCGACAGCGTCTGCGTGCAAGGCGTGTGCCTCACCGTGACCCGCAAGCAGGACACGGGTTTTTTTGCGGACGTGTCGCGCGAGACCATGGCGAAGACCACGTTGGGCAGGCTACAGGCCGGCTCAAACGTGAATCTGGAACCGAGCCTGCGCGCCGGTGATCCGCTTGGCGGCCATCTGGTCAGCGGCCACGTCGATGCAGCCGGTATTCTCAAGCGCATCGACCGGGACGCGCGTTCCTGGCGCCTGGAGTTCGAATTGCCGCCGTCGCTGACACGGTTCGTCGCCGCCAAAGGCTCGATCTGCCTCAACGGCGTCAGCCTGACCGTCAACAAGGTCGAGGGCCGGCGATTCGACGTCAACATCATTCCGCACACCCATGCGGTCACGACACTCGGCGAGCTTCGAGTCGGCGACGAGGTCAACGTCGAGATCGACGTCGTCGCGCGCTATCTTGAGAAACTCATGACGAAAACTGAAACCTAAGGCAAAACATGGCTGCGTTCAACACCATCGATGAAATTCTAGAGGATCTGCGCCGCGGGAAAATGGCGGTGATCATGGACGATGAGGACCGGGAAAATGAGGGCGACCTGATCATGGCGGCGGAGTGCGTCCGGCCCGAGGACGTCAATTTCATGGCGCGCTACGGCCGCGGCCTCATCTGCCTGACCTTGACCCGCGAGCGCTGCCGCCAGCTTCGCCTGCCGCTCATGGTGAGCGACACCGACTCCTCGCATCGCACGAATTTCACGTTGTCGATCGAGGCCGCGGAAGGCGTGACCACGGGAATCTCCGCGCACGACCGCGCGCACACGGTCAAGACTGCCGTGGCGCCCAACGCCAGGCCCGAAGATTTGCGGCAGCCGGGCCATGTTTTCCCGCTGATGGCGCAACCAGGCGGGGTCTTGACGCGCGCCGGGCACACCGAGGCCGGGTGCGATCTTGCGCGCCTGTCCGGACTGTCGCCGACGGCGATGATCGTGGAGATCCTGAATGACGATGGGACCATGGCGCGGCGGCCGGATCTGGAACTGTTCGCCAAGAATCACGGCCTGAAGATCGGCACCATCGCCGACCTGATCCGCTACCGATTGAAGAATGAGCGGTCAGTGGAGCGCGTTTACGATGAGCCCGTCGATACCGAGTACGGCGGTTTCAGGCTCTGCTGTTACGAAGATCATGTGAACAAGACCGTGCACATTGCGCTGGTGAAGGGCGATTTGAATTCCAGCCTGCCGCCGCTGGTGCGCGTGCATATCAAGGACACGTTGCGGGATGTGGTGGGCGTCAACAGCGAGAAGCTTGGCTGGCCCCTGCGCGCAGCCATGCGCCGGGTGGCCAAGGAGGATTCGGGCGTGGTGGTGATACTACGGCCGGAAGAATCTGCACGAGAATTCATGGACAGCCTGAGGCAGCTCGAGGCCAAGCCCGCCGCCCGCCGGCGCGTGGGTGCCACCGTGGTGCGAACCTACGGCATCGGTGCGCAGATTCTCAAGGATCTGGGATTGAAGCGCATGCGGGTTTTGAGCGCGCCCAAGCAGCTGCAGGGACTGGCTGCCTTTGACCTTGAAATTACCAGCTATGTGGACGGCGATGAGTGAGCGCGGCTGCGCGGAATACTCGGGCAGGCTCCTCGGCTTATACTTGTGCCCTGCCAACGCGAGGAATGACTTGTGTCCAATGATCAGCCGAAGATAATCGAGGGAGAACTGCTGGCCCGTGATTTGCGCTTTGCGCTCATCGCCGCGCGGTTCAATGACTTTGTGGTGGAGCCTTTGCTGCGCGGCGCGCTCGATGCCTTGAAACGCCACGGTGTGGTTGAGAAGCAAATCGAGATCGTGCGCGTACCGGGGGCCTTCGACATTCCCATCGTTGCCCGCAAGTTGGCGATGTCGCATCGCTACGAAGCGCTCATTGCGCTCGGGGCCGTGATCCGCGGCCAGACGCCCCATTTCGACTATGTTGCCGGTGAATGCGCGGGCGGCATTGCGCGCATCGCTCTGGAGTCCGGCGTGCCGATCGCCTTTGGCGTACTCACCACCGACACCGCGGAACAGGCGGTGGACCGAGCCGGCGGCAAGGCCGGCAACAAGGGCGCCGATGCCGCACTGGTTGCCATCGAGATGGCAAATCTGCTGCGCCGCCTGGATAATTGAGTGGCGCCGGGAGACGTAAGCCATCGGGCTCGAAGTCTCGCGCGCCGCCTTGCGCTGCAGGCCCTGTACCAGATTCAGATCAATCCGCTGCCGTGGCAGGACGTGCAGCTGCAATTCGCCGCGGATCCCGAGGCGGACCGGGTCGATCGGGACTACTTTCGCGAATTGATCGAGGGGGTGGCGCCGAATCGCGAGGCACTGGATTTGCGGTTGTCCGGCCTGTGCGAGATTCCGCCTCAGGAGCTGGATCCGATCGAACATGCGGTCCTGTGGCTGGGGCTGCATGAGCTGCAGTCCTGCCCTGAATTGCCTTACAGGGTGGCGCTCGCGGAAGCCGTGCAACTGACCAAGCAGTTTGGGGCGACGGATGGTCACAAGTTCGTCAACGCCGTGTTGGACCGGGCCGCCAAGGAATCACGACCGCACGAGTACGGTCGCCCGGTCGCGTGAGGCGATGAGCTCACCGCCATCGGATCTCGGCGAGTTCGATTTGATCCGCCGTTTTTTTATTCGGGATAAGGGCTCGCGGCGCGAATCGGGCGTGATCTTGGGCATCGGCGATGACGCCGCGCTCCTCGATGTTCCCAAGGGCGCGGACCTGGTGGCTGCCGTCGATACGATCGTGGCGGGCCGTCACTTCCCGGAAGGCGCCGACGCGCGTTCGATCGGACATCGTGCTCTGGCGGTGAATTTGAGCGATATCGCCGCCATGGGCGCAACCCCAATGTGGGCTACGCTGGCCCTGACGCTGCCGCGCGCGGACCCTGATTGGCTGCGCGGATTTGCGGCGGGTTTTCTGGATCTAGCCGATGCGCACGCGGTTGCACTGGTTGGCGGCGATACCACGCGCGGTCCGCTGACCGTCAGCGTGCAGATATTGGGGCACGTTCCGCACGGAACCGCGCTGCGCCGAGGCGGCGCCCAAGCCGGCGATTTGTTGGTGGTGAGCGGCACACTGGGGGATGCCGCCGCGGGTCTGGCAATGCTGGAGGCATCTTCGCGAGGCGCCGGCAGCCGCGACACGGAGGAACTCATTCGTCGTTTTGAATTCGCAGAACCTCGGGTTCAACTTGGCTTGTCGGCGCGTGGCATTGCGAGCGCGGCGATGGACTTGTCCGACGGCCTGGTCGGGGACCTGCCGAAATTCGCGCAGGCCAGTGGCCTGGCTGCGTGCGTGAGCGTCGAACGGCTGCCGTTGTCGGCCGCCATGCGTGCCGCGGTGAGCACCGGGCAGGCCCTCGATTGGGCCCTCGCCGGTGGCGACGACTACGAATTGTTGTTCGCGGTGCATCCTGCGCGTTGCGCCGAACTCAAGGCCGCCGCCGATCGATTGAACTTAATGTTGACCAAGATTGGTGGGCTAAGTGTCGGCGCGGGCGTGACGTGGTCACGAAACGGCAAGGAATTTGTACCGGGCGTCTCAGGTTTCGACCACTTTGGCCGAGCCTCGACCCAAATCACAGTTTAGGCGCAGCCACACCAGTATCCTCGTCTCATCGAAGTCGAATGACGCCCTGCTGCGCACGGTTACCCTTGACCAATACACGTTCCACCAGTCTTGCGAAACCCCAATCGGGCAAAGGATCGTTGCCCGAGAAAATCGGCAAGTACGCGATCATCAACGAAGTGGGGCGCGGCAGCACCGGCGTCGTCTATCTTTCGCACGATCCGTACTACGGCCGCGATGTGGCCATCAAGGTCTACAACGTCGAAGCCAGCGGCGATGAAAATCGCAAGCGCATCGCCCGCAAGATGTTTCTGTCCGAAGCGCACATGGTCGGCATGCTTCAGCATCCGAACATTCTGCCGATTTACGACGCCGGTGAAGAGAATGGTCACTGCTACATCGTGACCGAGCACGTGCACGGGGCGCGCACCTTGGCTGCCTACTGCCGTCCCGACAATTTGCTGCGCATCGACGATGTGGTCGAACTGGTATACAAGGCAGCGCGCGCATTGCACTACGCGCACAGCCGCGGCGTGATTCACCGCGACATCAAACCCAGCAACATCATGCTCACCCTCGAGAGCGACGTGCGGATCATCGATTTCGGCATTGCGCTGGTGGCCGATTCCGAGATTTCGCGGATCGAGGGAATTGCCGGCAGCCCGTCTTACATGTCTCCAGAGCAGGTTCAGTCGATCGAACTGACCAATCGTTCGGACCTGTATTCCTTGGGCGCCGTCATGTACGAGCTGCTGACGGGACACCGGCCCTTCAGGGCCGGCAATCTGCAGAAATTGCTGCACCAGATCGTGTTTGCGACCCCACCGCCGATTCATACGCTGCGGCCCGAGATTCCCGAGGAGCTCGAGAACGTAACGGCGATGGCGCTGCAGAAAGATCCGGAGAAGCGCTACAAGACGGGCCTGGACTTCGCCGCCGAACTGACCCGGGTGCATCAGAAGTTGCGCGCGCAGTACAACAAAATTGATCAGCAGGAACAGTTCAGCTTGCTGCGCAAATTGAAATTCTTCCATGAGTTTTCGCACGGCGAGATCTGGGAAGTGCTGCGCGCCAGCAGCTGGCAGGACTATGCGGACGCCGAGGAAATCGTCAAGGAAGGCGAGATGGACGACAGGTTCTACATCATCGTTCAGGGACGGGTCGGCGTGCAGCGCAATGCCAAGGCATTGGGGTATTTGGAAAGCGGCGATTGCTTCGGCGAAACCAGTTATGTGCGTGGGGCGAAGCGCACCGCTACGATTTTCGCCTCCGGCGCCGTTACCGTGATGAAAGTGAGTTCAACGCTGCTCGAGCAGGTTTCCGCGGAGTGTCAGCTGCGATTCAACCAGGTGTTCCTGCGCAGCATGATAGGACGCTTGCAAAGCGCCGAGCGCAGCGCGTCCTAAGCGGTCGTTTCCTTGTCGTGTTCAATCATCGCGTAGGCCGAATGATTGTGAATCGACTCGAAATTCTCCGCTTCGACGACATAAGCGCAAACGCGCTTGTCCTTGTTGAGCGCCACCGCGACGTCCCGCACCGTGTCCTCGACGAATTTTGGATTGTCGTAGGCGCTCTCGGTCACGAATTTCTCGTCGGGGCGCTTCAAAATGCCGTAAACCTGGCATGACGCCTCGCGCTCGGCGATTTCGATCAGTTCTTCCAGCCACATGTGCTCGACCAGCCGCGCCGTCAAGGTAATGTGCGATCGCTGATTATGCGCGCCGTAGTCCGAGATCTCCTTCGAGCATGGGCACAAGCTGGTCGTCGGCACGACCACCTTGAGCCAGACTTCCGTTTTGCCGTTGCGGTGCTCGCCGAAAATCGTGGCCTGATAGTTCATCAGACTCTCGACGCCCGATACCGGCGCCTTCTTCATGACGAAGTAGGGGAAGGTCATCTCGATGTGACCGGAGGTGGCATCCAGGTGCTCGGTCATTTCCGCCAGCATTTTGCCGAATGATTCGACGGAGATTTCCCGCTCGTGGTGATGCAGAATCTCCACGAAGCGCGACATGTGCGTGCCCTTGAAATTGTGCGGCAAATTCACGTACATGTTGAAATTGGCGATGGTGTGTTGTTCACCGCGCGACCGATCCTTCACCTTTACCGGGTGAAAGATGTCTTTGATGCCGACCTTGTTGATCGGAATCTGTCGCGTGTCGGCGTACCCTTGGACGTCCTCCACGGGGTTCGCGTTGGTTTTTTTGGCGGGCACGGCGACGTTCATATTGGTTTCCTGCTGATGCGATCAAGCCCAGGATGGTGCCGAATTCGCATAACTCAAGAATTTTAGACCATCCGGCCGCATTTGGCTGGGGACCCTGATGGCCGGCGGCGACCGACAGGCGGAAATCGCCGCAGTAAGGCGGTTTTAGCGCCTTAGTCCTCGGGAATGAGGGCCTTAAACCCGGCGCTCGATCACATAAGAGGCGAGCCATGCCAGTACTCCGGCCGCCTCACCCAGCGGCGCAAGCCTCTCGCAGGCGCGCTGTCTCAATTCACGAGCGCGGATCTTCGCGGCCTCGAGACCCAGCACGCTGGGGTAGGTGGGTTTGGCGCGTGCCGCGTCCGCGCCGCTGGTCTTGCCGATCTCTTCGGTGCTGCCTTCGACGTCGAGAATGTCATCTTGGATTTGAAAGGCGAGACCGATGTCCTGCGAGTAGCCATCCAGTGCATCCCATGCGGCGGCGCGCAACGCAGGCGAGCAGGCCGCTGCCATCAGCACGCTGGCGCGGATCAGTGCGCCGGTTTTGAGCCGGTGCATGGCCTCCAGTTCCTCGAGAGTCAGGGCGCGTCCGACGGCCGCCAGATCGATGGCTTGACCGCCCGCCATGCCTGCGGTGCCGCTGGCATCGGCGAGAATCCGGATCATTTTCAGCCGCGCTTCCGCGGTCATGCCGGCGGTGCGATCGCGCGAGAGAAGCGAAAAGGCCAGTACCTGCAGCGCGTCGCCCGCGAGGATGGCGGTTGCCTCGTCGAAGGCACGGTGAGTCGTCGGCTGCCCGCGGCGCAAATCATCGTCGTCCATTGCCGGCAGGTCGTCGTGAACCAGGGAATAGGAATGAATGAGTTCCACTGCAGCGGCCGGCGCATCCAACATGGTCACGGGGATATCGAGGGCTTCTCCCGTGCAATAGACGAGCAAGGGCCGCAGGCGCTTGCCACCGCCCAGGACCGCATAGCGCTGCGCGGCGTGCAGCCGCTGGGGTACCAAATCCGCAGCCGGAAGTGCGGCGTCAAGAATGGCGTGTACGCGTGATTGATACCCGCGCATTCGCGCTTCCATCGCGTCCGCATTCACGTCTTGCTCAGCCGTTTTTTGATTCGTCGGGCATGAAGTCTTCAACCGCGGGTTCACCGGCCTTTTTCAGCAGGATCTCGACTTTCTGTTCGGCTTCCTTCAGTGCGCTCTGGCAGGCGCGCGTCAACATGACGCCCCGCTCGAATGCCGCCAGAGATTCTTCCAGGGGTAAATCGCCGTGTTCCAGGCGCTCGACCAGCTCTTCCAGGTCGCGCATGGCCGTCTCGAAGTCGGGTGTTTCTTGTTTTGCGGCTTTCGGTGTGGGCATGGTCAGGAACGGTACACATGCGCTTCGGCGGGGTCAAACGCACCGCTTGAGCAGGACGCGGGCAGGAACATTGTCAAGTCGTGAGATGCGTCACAGCCATGGGGTCGCGTGGCGGCCCATTTTGGGTAACATTACTGCTGGGAAGCTGTATGTCAATTTCAATCAAATCAAAGGTCGCCTGCGGCTGCTTTGCCGCCGTGGTTGTGCTGGCCTCGGCCTGCGAGCCCCGGCGCATTCCCCCAATGACGGTGTCGGATCTGATGGAAGATCGCGTATTGCTCGATGGCGTGCTCATGAAGTGCAACCGTGATCCCGGCACGGTGCGCTCGAATTCGGACTGCGCCAATGCGCGAATCGCGATCGAGCGCCTCGCAGCGCGGGTCGACCCCGCCGCAGAGGCAAAGCGGGTCGAGGATTTCGAGAAGAGACGTGAGCAACTGCGTATGCTGCAGGACAGGCAGCGTCAGGAACAGGAAGCCAAAAACCCCAAGCTCGACGCGTATCACTTGCCCGTGATTGCGGTAGAACCGGCGCCGCCCAAGGAACCGCAGCCGCCGACCGTCAGCCAGACGAATCAATAGGATTCTGTCTCACTCAACCGACAGGCGTCGTCTCGCTTTCAGCAACACATCCACCGCCTCGGGTCGATCATCCCAATAGTCCAGCCGTACCCTGCCATCGGGCAGCTGCGTCACGGTGGCGGGCGCGGCGCTGAACGTGCAGTACCACCCCGACGGCAAGACCACCGCATTGCGAGGTCTTCCCAGGCTGCGGTCGAAAACCAGATCCTCGCCGTCCAATCGGTAGCTCGCCGGCGCGGTATAGGTTTCCGCAATGCGCAGCCGCAACGTCTGTCCCTCCTTCAGCGGCGCAAATGGAATCACGACGACGCGGGCAGTCGGTGCGACGGCTTCGCCGACATTGATTTTCGATGCCGTGAGTTCGGCCCCGCTCATCTCGAGCGTCTTCAGCTGCTCGCCCGTATCCAAGATGCTTGCGGCAGGGTGACTCGCCACGCTGCCTTCGCGCACCACATTGGCATAACCGCTCACGCCGGTTCTCGATTCGGTGTAGTCGTGATACAGGCTGAAGGCGTGCGTCTCAGGCTGCTGCAGAAAGTACACGATAACTCGATCCTGGTGCGCGCGCTCCGACAGCCGCTCCTGCTCGGTCTCGCCGATGAACGGTGATTCCCAGCTGCGCTGCGCCGTCAAAGGTTTCGGCAGCGCCGCCGCACCAACCTGCGCTCCTTTCGCCGCCCGCAATATCAGCGGCGCTTCTCCTGTACCTGCATGCAGGAAGCTGATCGCAACGCGACCATCTTTCTCCGTCAGAATCTGCGAGGGCACCGTCAAGCCGACCAGTTCATAACCAGGCGGCAGCACCACTTTGTTGCGTTTGACGCCCAATGGCCGGTTGAAGACGATGGCTTTGCCATCCAGGTAATAGCTCTTCGGATCCTTGTAAGTTTTGACGATCACCATGCGACCCTGGCCATGCTCCGGCACCGGACGCGCCAGCGTTACTTTGATGTAGTTGGTCGTCAGGTCGGCGTCAGGCATCAAGGCATCCATTCGTGCCTGCGCACCGCTCACCACTTCAAAATGCAACGGCGTCCCGAGCATCGCGTCATAAACGCCCTCATCACTGGCGGCACTGCCTTTGCGAATGGGGTTATAGAAAAATCTCGCTCCCGGCGTTGTCGCCGATACTTCATAAGTGATTTTGAAAGCGGCGGTTTCAGGCGCCAATAACTCATAGCGCGTGTATTCGTCGGTCTCGGTCTGGCCGATAGCCGCCGGGAAATATAGTCCATCCTTAGGAGGGGCTTCAGCGCTCGCAGCCGAGTAACAAGCAAGCAAGCAAGCAAGCGCCACCTCAAGGCAAGTGATCAGCTTCAACGTCATCTCCAGCGCCGCCCACAGCAGTGCGGCAATCATACGCATGCCGGCGTCCGCCGCGTAGTTTTCCTCCTCGGCCCTCATGGTCGACAGCCACCCTCCGAGCGCGCTTTGGCAAAGATTTGCAAAGAATGCCTCACGCGCCGATTGAAGGACATCTCAGCAAAACCCCGGCTTACTTCCGCTTGGAGGTCCCGCTAGACTTCGCCTTGGGAAGAGCGGCAATAAATCAACTGGAGGACCAACATGAGTCGATTGAAATTCGGTGCTTGGGTAGGTTTGGCTATTGCGCTGGCATTACCTGCGTACTTGGCCGCCGCGCCGGGCGCGCCGAGCCCGCCGGATAAGAAAGACGGCGAATCCGAGAAAGCAGACGTTGGAAAATTCCAGCCCTTCAAGCCCGAGTCAGTCAGCAGCAATGGCACGGTCACGATCGGCGGCCAAGCCATTTCCTATCAAGCCATCGCCGGCACTCTGGTCGTGCATCCCAAGGATTGGGACGACGTTCCGCGCGACCCCAAGCCTGATAAAGGCCCGGCGCCGGGCGAGGAGGGCGCGGACAAGAATCCGACTGCCGAAGCATCGATGTTCTATGTCGCCTACTTCAAGGCCGGCGGCGGCAGTACCCGGCCTGTGACCTTCGTGTACAACGGCGGCCCGGGCTCCGCGACCGTATGGTTGCACATGGGTGCATTCGGGCCGCGGCGCATCGTCACCGCGACCGATGCACACACCCCGGCGGCCCCCTATTCACTGACCAACAATGGCTCGAGTTTGCTGGATGCAACCGATCTTGTCTTCATTGACGCGCCGGGCACCGGCTTTAGCCGCATCGCCGGCAAGGACAAGGAGAAGGCGTTTTTCGGCGTCGATCAGGATGCGTACGCCTTTTCAGAATTCATTTCGCAATTTCTGTCCAAGTATGGCCGCTGGAATTCGCCCAAGTATTTGTTCGGCGAGAGCTATGGAACGCCGCGCTCGGCGGTGCTCATCAATCAGCTCGAGGCCGATCGCGCAATCGACTTCAATGGCGTGATTCTGCTGTCGCAGATTTTGAATTTCGACTTGAGTCCTGACCGGCCCACCGGCAATCCGGGTATCGATCTTCCCTACCAGACCGTACTGCCTACCTATGCCGCTACCGCCTGGTATCACAAAAAACTGCCGGGTGAGCGCAAGGAACTCGAAGCGCTTCTGGCCGAAGTCGAACAGTTCGCCATGGGGGACTATGGCCGGGCGCTGGCGGCCGGGTCGGATCTTGGCGCCGCGGATCGGCAGGCGATTGCCGAGAAGCTGCACCAGTACACCGGACTTTCGCTGGACTACATTCTCAAGGCGGACCTGCGCATCGACGGCGGCGAATTTCGGCAGAATTTACAGGGCGACGCTGCCTTGACCACCGGCCGGCTGGACACCCGCTTTTCCGGACCCGACATCGATCCTTTGAGTCAGCGTGCGGATTATGACCCGCAATCGACCGCGCTCGGATCGGCCTATGTCTCGGCATTCAACGACTACGTGCGCAAGGATCTGCGCTATGGAGAGGGCAAGAGCTTCAAACATAGCATTCAGACCTTCGGCACCTGGAATTTCCAGCACAGCCAACCGGGTCAGAATCAGCGGCCGTCATCGTCGCGGCAGGGATCCAATGTCATGCCTGATCTCGCGAATGCCATGAAGATCAACCCGAATCTGAAGATCCAACTGAACGCCGGCTATTTCGATCTCGCGACTCCTTTCTATCAAGGCATCTACGAAATGCATCACTTGCCGATTCCGGCGAATCTGCACGCGAACATCGAGTACAAATTCTATGACTCAGGCCATATGGTCTATGCGAAGGACTCATCGCTCAAGTTGCTGCACGACAATGTCGTGGGTTTCATCCGCCGCACCAGCAACGCCGGCAGTCGATGACGCCGGGAAATGAGCAGGTCCGCCATCCTTGAGATACGTGGCGAGCCACTTGTGAACTTCTTCATAGAAGTGCCGGCTGTCTTCCGGCTTCGTAATCCAGTGCCAGGCGTCGGGCCACACCAACAAGCGGCTTGGCACTTGCATGCGCTGCAGCGTGCTCCAATTCTCGAGCGTGTTATTGATGGGCACGCGAAAGTCGCGCTCTCCGATACTGAGCAGCATCGGTGTTTTCCAGTTGGCCGCAAAGGTGATGGGGCTCTGGTCGCGCCACACGCTGTTTCTTTCCCAAGGCGGCCCGCCATTGGTCACTTCGCGGCCGTAGATGCCGTCGCTGGTTCCCCACTGGCTGAGAAGATCGACTTCGCCGGCGTGGCTCACGATGCATTTGTAGCGCGTGGTCGTGGCCTCGATCCAATTGGCCAGATGCCCGCCGTAGCTGGCGCCTGCGGCGCACAGCCGCGATCCATCGATGAATGAATAGCGCTTGATGGCCTCATCAACCGCCTGATTGATTTCGTCGCCGGGCGTTTTCAGCGGATCGAGCTTGATGGCCTGCGCGAATTTCTCGCCGAAGCTGGTCGACCCGGTGTAGTCCGTCATCAGAATCACGTAGCCGGGGGCGGCCAGCAGATGATAATTCCAGCGCAGCCCGATCTGATCGGGGTTATTGCTCGCCGCTCCGCCGTGAATCAGCACCAGCATCGGATATTTCCTGGCTGCATCGAAAGCAGGCGGCAGCACAATCATATTGTGAATGTTGCGGCCCTTGGCGCTGGTGAAATAGAAATGCTGCGGCGGCTGCCAATCGATTGCCGCGGCTGCCGCGGTGTTGACATGGGTGAGATTGACGTGAACGTGCCGCGCAGCATCGATGCGCACGATCTCGGTCGGACTGACCGAACTGCCATAGCCGGCAATCAGCATGGGCTTTGCGGCCTTCGCGGCTATCTCCAACGACGTGTAGCCACCCGTGGCCGGCTCGATCACCAGTTCCGGCTTGCCGCCCTGCGCGGCAACTCGATACAGGTTTTCTTTGCCGGCCTCCGGCACCAGCAGATAGACCAGCTTGCCGTCAGAGCTCAACGCGTAACGCGCCGCGTCCCGGTCGAAATCGCGCGTCACGAGCGCCGACGGTCCGCCGGCCGGCCACGCCACTTTGTTGAGCCGCGCCAGGTGATAAACCTCCTGGTCCTGCAACTCGTATTTGAAGAACAGCGACTTGCCATCGGGACCGAACGCCGCTTGCCGATAGTCGCCGCCGGCGGGGCTGACGACGGTCGGTTCGCCGCCGTCGGCTGCCATGCGGTAGAGGTGATAGTTCACATGTGCAAACGCGGCATGCCATCTCTCCGTCGTCGCGGTGAACACCACTTCATGCCCGTCGGGACTCCACAGTGGGGCGAGGGTGACGCTGCTCTCGGTTTCCGTACCGGAAAACCCTGAAGTACGAGCCAGCGCGGTGGGGGAGAGGATGTCTTTGGGCGCCGATCCCGGCTCGATCGACTGCACCATCAGCGTGGGTTGGCGATCATCCAGCCACTGATTCCAAAAGCGGATCGGAAAATGTTCGTAGGTGCGCACGTTGTACTTGTGCGCCTTGCGGTCGGCCGCAATCTTTTTGTTGCCTTCATCGTCGGTGGTATTGGGGTAAACCAGCGACTCGAACAAGATTGCCTTGCCGTCCGGCCGCCATTTCGGACTTGATGCTCCGGTGGAGATATTGGTGAGCCGGCGCGCTTCGCCGCCCTCGGCGAGATTGAGAATATAGATTTGGTCGGCATCGTCAGTTTCGCGCTTGGTGGTGAACGCAATGCTGCTGCTGTCGGGTGACCAGACGACGTCGCCCTCTGCGGCCTTGGTGTTGGTGATGCGGCGCGGGGCTTTGAGACCGTCAGCGGCCACCAGCCACAGATCACTGACACTTTTGTCAGTTTCGTAGGACGGCTCGAGCACGGAATACACCACCCACTTGCCGTCCGGACTCAAACTGGGCGCGCCCACGCGCTTCATCATCCACAGTGATTCGTGCGTAATGGGTTTGGGTTGCGTGGCGGACGCGGCCATCGACTGCAGCGGCGCGAAAAGACACGCCGCCATCATGGTTGCGCAAAACCTGGTCTGAAATCTCATCGTGGGTCCTACTGCGGCTTTGAGGGGAGCGTAGTCTAGCGGTTAATTCGCATGGCCGATCAACAGCACGTTGGCGAATCGCGTGCCCTCACTCATGGGGATGGCCTGGACCTCGAATCCACATTCCCGCAACAGCTCACGCCATTGCGCGGCGCTGCGACAGTGCGTGTTCACGGACGAATGCCCGCGGGAAAGCATCACCAGCTTGTCGACCCACTGACCGTAGCGAAAGCGCAGCCCGCCATCGGCATCGCCGATGCGCATCAGCAGCAAGCCGCGCGCCGGCAGCGCGGTGCGCACCCGCTTGAGCACCTGAAGCTGTTCTTCCCTCTTCATGTAGTGCAGCACATCGAGGATGACCACGGCGTCAGTGGTGCCAAAATCGGCACTGCGAATGTCGCCCTGTGATATGTCGCACGATGGCCCAAGCGCCGCGCGCGCGCGCTCCACATCGCGAACCATCAATTCGATTCCGCGAGTCGAGCGCGGCGTCGGTGCCGGCGGCCAGCCCTGGGGCCAACTGCCGCTTTCGTAGCAGAGCAGGGCGGCGCGCAGCCAAGATGCCAGCAGTCCTTGACCGCAGCCCAAGTCGAGAATGTGTCCGCGCCCCGACAATAATCCTCGTTCAAGCATGGTGCGGAACACCGGGTCGCCGCTTAATTTGCCGCGGGCAAAATTGTAGGCAAATACGCCAGCGCCGCGATATGGCTCGCAAGCCCGGTCGATCAGCGACGGGTGCCAACCCGCGCCGGGGTTAGGGCTTGAGCTGCGTGCGGATTTCGCCGCCCTTGTGTTCCGCGCTGTGTACATTGACGTACAGATTTCCCTCTTTAAAGCTCTTGTACTGATCGTCTGTGAGCTTGGAGCCTTCCGGCACGGACCAGGTGTTATCCGCCGTCTTGTTCAGGGTAATGATGGGCGGCCCGTTCTTTCCCGGTTCGCCGAGATGGATATGGGCCATCGTGGCTTCGATTCCGGATGTTTTGATACTGCCGCTGACCGATTTGTCATTTTTGACTGCGATCGTTCCCACGCCGGTGGCAGCGGATGCCACTGCGGGAACTTCTTGGTCGCCAGTCAATTTAACCGCAACATCCGCGGCATGCGCCGACAAGCCACCTACGGCAAAACCCGCCGCCAGGGCAATCGGAGCGAATCCAAAGGTTCGTGTTGATTTCATTGCGGTCTCCCAAGAATCTAAAGCGCGATCTTACTCTCTCAGGCCAATGGAAGATGATGCGGCCGCACCAGCATGTGCCAATCTTGGTGCTCCTCAAGGATCAATTCGATGGCCTCCCGGATCGCCTCCTTGATCCGGGCCGGGCTCGGCGACGCCCCTTGCTGCTCCAGTGTCGCGCGAATGCCACTGATGGCCCGTTGCAATTCCACCTCGAGGCGCTCGGAGGTGGTACCGAGCCGGTAGGACTCGGATTGCGCCAGCGCGCCGTGCAGCGAAGCCCCGAGTGCCGGGAAAAAGGTCGTGATCACCGACAGCCAAATGGTATGCACCGCCAGATGCAGCAGCGCTCCGATGGCGGTAAGCCCGAACAGTCCGATGTTCACCGCATGGACCCGATGCAACAGGGCGTGCTGCCTCAAGGCAACCCGATGATGATAGTGCGTCTGAGCTTCGAGCACGCCCACCGTCCACAGCGCGTACATCGAGATGAATGCCGGGTCCGACCAGGCTCCGTCGAGCAGGGTTTGCGCCAGGGGCTCGTTTTTCGTGCATATCGCCTCGAGATCATCGCCACTTCGCAGGTGGTTGCCCGGATCGAATACCCGCATGTACCAGTTTACGGATGTTTCCGGTCGCATGAAGTCGAGCAGCGGCGCGACGAGCGGCAGATACCAAATCAATTCGGCGGTGGTTCGCGCATACAACCACTGTCCCTGCCAATCTCGCCGATGACCCAACCAATAGATCGTGCTCACCGTGCCGATGATCAGGACCTCGCCGACAGCCCACAGGCCGATCACCGGATGCTGTAAGTGACGGCGATCGTCCCAACCGAGCGCGAGAGGCAGCACCGCGAACAGCACGGCAATCGCACTCAAGAGATAAATGGCCCAGAAACCGCTGCGATAGCGGTGTCCGTAGTACAGGGCACGCGCATCGAACCTAAGGTGGGCGGGAGCGAGGGCCTCGATGAGCCGCAACAGTCGCTCGGGCGGCCTCACGGCAGGCGGCGGCGGCGGAATTTTCAGTCGAGCCCCGATCAGCAGCACACGTTGAACCAGCTGGTGGAACGCCATGCTCGCTAGCTCAAGATTTCGTAAGTGGTTGCGAAAATGTCTTGGGTGACGATGCCGAGACTGCCGTCGCCGTAGTCCACCAGCCAATCGCCGGCATGGCCGCTCAAGACAGAGACCCCGTCCGCGAGCTGCACCTCGAAGGGCTCGTGTAGCCGCAGCGCCAGAATATGGTACGGCATGCTCATGTAGCGCCCGGATTCGCCCGCGACGGTCGGCGGTACCGGCCGGTATTTGTGCGCAAATTTTCCGTGCGACACCCGCCAATGGTGACCGCCGTTACCCGTCAAGACCGCGTCCCCCGGATGCGCATGGACCGCGCCCTCGGGCGTCCGGACAACGCAGGCGACGTCAGTGAAGTGAACCAAGACCTCGCGTTCGAGCTTTCGTGCCTCGACACGCTGCGGATGGCTGGAAACCTCGGCGGAAAATCCGCTCTTTCCGCTGCAGCGAAATATCAAGGCATTGTATCCTTTGTTGTTCTGTTGACCGGTTGGAATCATACACAACGCGGTAGCCGGCGGTGGGAATCGAATTGCGCCGATTGAATTCAGTCCTTGCTGATATCGATTGACCAGTCCGGGCCGGATTCTATTTTGTGAAGCCCGGCATAGCTCTGTTGATTGAGCGCCACCGCGAGATTGAAAAGGCTGTTGACGTAGACCAGGGGCTTGCCCACCGGCACTTCGCCGAAGGTGCGCCGGTAGGGCGCGAGTGTCTCGTCAACCAGCTGATCCTGGTGATAAATTCGCACATGCAGCGGCGTCCCCAAGGCAATGTGCAACTCATCGAACAGCGCTTTCGGGATATTCGTCCATACATTGCCGTACTGCACATCCAACACCGGGATGATTCCCGACACCTTGGTGTTCTCGCGCTGAGGTTTTCGGTAGACGAGGGCAATCAGGCTCTGGGCGGGCAGCACAGGACCCACCTGCTCGAAAGTGATCACGCCGGCAGCGAGCCTTGCGCCGGTATATCCGAAGACATCGCGGCCGTGAAATGTATGCGAATCATCGGAGCCCGGCCGGCGGTTGACCCGTTCATCGATTTGGCGCAAGCCCTCGATGCCGTCGCGTTCCGCGACCAATGACAATAGGCCATTGTTGGGACCGACGAAGAGGTGACCGGTACGGGTCTTCAATACGACCGATAGGCGCTTGGTTCCCACGCCGGGGTCCACCACGGCAACGAAAACCGTGCCTTGGGGCCAGAATTGCTCGGCTTGGTAGAGTCGGTACGCGCCCTCAAAAATGCTCGGATTCTCGTGACTCAAGTCGGAAATCAGCAAGTCCTGCGACACGCCATACGCGACCCCTTTCATCGCGGACACCGCGCCATCCTGGGTCCCGAAATCCGTCAACAACACCAGGGGCGCCCGCGCCTGCACCAGGGCAGAGAAAAGCACGCACAAAAGCGGCAACATCCCCGTCGACCGCGAGATTGCGCGGCTGACGGGACCGCCCAAACTCACTTCTTCTGTTCTTCCAATGGATACGTGCGCGCAGGCTCTGCAGTCGGCGCTACGCCGGGCGGCTGTCCGGCAGTCGCGGGCACATCCGCCTGCGGACCGGGTGAGGGTCGCACCGCCGTTCCCGTCGCCTGTGCCAATCGCTCGAGAAAGCGCTGCGCGGTGGCCGGAGGCGCCGGCGCCTGCCCCGAGAAGATCTCCGTCGCGGTGATGCCGCTCTTGTGATACAGAGACCCATTCGCCGAGCGGTCAATGGAAATGACGCTGCCGTCCAAGGCGACGCCGCCGAATAACCCGCGCGTGCGCGCATAGGAATAAATCTCGGCGTTGAAACTCATATCGGTGGCGGCGGAGCCTTGTCGTCCGACCGGCCCGGTCGCAACCGACGCGTCGGCGCCCAACGTGAGCTTGCCCCCGGCGATGCCTTCGATGCCGGTCTTCGTGGTGAAAACCAAGATGATGTCGGAGGATTGTGCGCCGGCTTGGAATCCCCAGCTACCGCCGGTCAACGAAATGAAAACCGGATTGCTCCAAGGACCGGTGAGTTTATCCCGCACCGACAGCACACCGTTGCCATGCCGGCCTCCAAAGATGAATGCGACCTTGGTGACGTCGGGTATCACGGCAATTCCGTAGGCATGCGCCAAGAGCGTATCGGGCAGCCGCACATCAGGCATGGCCCTGACCTCTTCCAGCACTTCTGTCGCCGTGAGCAGACGGCCTTCTTCGCGCGCACCGGCTTGCGCAATATTTACAATTGCAGCAGCAGATATCGCCGCCAGCAGTGCGGCAATCGGCTTTTTTCCGTTTGGCATCGAGGAGCCCTCCAATATTGCGGGTAGTTTACCGCAACGGCGGCTCGTCCTTCAGTTCGATGAAAGAATCTTCACCGCTTCGGCATCGCGGTGATGCGCGCGATAGTATTCGGCCAGCCGCGAGGTCGCCAGCATGACCTCGGGATGTTGCGGGCCCAAGGTCGTCAACAGCTGTTGTTGCGCGGCCACGAGCAGCGGTTCACCCTCGCTCGCTTTATTTTCAGAAATCAGCAGCCAGCCCAGGCTCGCTTCGGTGCGGGCTGACCGCCAATTGCCGGCACCCGCCAAACTTAAGTCAATTTCCAACGCCGCGCGAAGCTCGACTTCCGCCGCTGCGAATTGTCCGCGACGCAAAAGCACTTCGCCGATGAGGTGCCGCGTCGCGGCTACATATGAATGGCGCGCCGGCAACGATTGCGCGTAGAGCGCGAGCGCCTGTCGCGCGTAGTTCTCGGCGGCGGTCCAGTTGTCCGCCATGAGATACAGGTTCGCGAGCGCGTCCAAATAGTAGCCAACCATGTAGTGTGCGGGCCCCAGACGGGTGGTGACGATTCTCAACGCATCCTCGGTCACGGCCATGGCGCGCACGGGGTTGCCTTCGCGCTGGTAAATCGTACCCAAATTGGCTTCGATGGACGCTACCCGCTGATTGTCCTCGCCGAAGTCGCCGCGCTCTATCTGCAAGGCCTCATTCAATATCTGTTCGGCTTCGGCGTATTTTCCGCGCTCCGTCAGTATGTAACCCAGCCCCTCCAGAGATGTCGCATAGTCCGGATAGTTGTGGCTGACGGTGGAGCGCAGCAGATTCAGTCCTTCGCGCTGGTACTGCTCGGCAATCACGAAGTCCCCTGACCAGATCGCGGGGGAGGCGAGCGAGCTCAACGTCGAGGCAATCGCCAAATGCCGATCGCCGGGAACGCTGCGATAAATGCCCAGGGCTTCCGTGAACAGCTTGGCGGCGCGCTCCGGATCGCTTTTCGCGGCCAGCAAGAAGTGTCCGTATTGAAACAAGATGTCGGCGGATTCCGCGGACGGCGGCGCATTGCCGCCCTGCGAGAGCGAAAGGGCTT
>Ga0179592_10000083_pt1 | contig 39914 bp, 34 predicted proteins | sample CZODoug2_1_08_16_FD_148623 | JGI IMG/M metagenome (GOLD analysis project Ga0179592, IMG submission 148623) | Vadose zone soil fungal communities from Angelo Coast Range Reserve, California, USA - CZODoug2_1_08_16fungal (Illumina Assembly) | ecosystem: Environmental > Terrestrial > Soil > Vadose...
GCGCGGTTTTCGCTATTACACGCCGGCGACCGCGAGCCGGGTGCGTTTCATCAAACGGGCGCAGGCCCTTGGGATGTCCCTAAAAGAAGTGCAGCGACTCATCAAACTGGACGCCAAGGGGGCATGCACGGAAAATCGGTCTCTCGCGGTTGCGAAACTGGCCCTCGTTGAAAAAAAACTATTGGAATTGGCCAAACTTCGCGATGTTCTGCGAGGATTGGTCGCAGCGTGCGATCAACCTCATGGGACGAATTGCCCGATCATTGAGCAATTAGAAAGTGAGTTCGCCGTTCAGTACCCGCGATAAAGTGACAAGAAGCAAAGGAATGGGCCTCGCTCGCGGAATGAGGGGAGAGAAAATGAAAAGTCTCGTTGCTGTGGCGGCGTTGTTTGTACTTGCTCTAACGCTCAATGACCGGGCCTTTTCCGCGACAGCAGATCCATGGAAGGGACTGAGCTTTCTCGAAGGCACTTGGATTGCGCTTGCGCAAGCAGGGTCCGCCAAAGCTCAGGTCAGCGGCACGTACACCTTCAAGACTGAGCTGAAGCATCACGTGCTGGTGCGCCGTAGCGACGACTCCGCTGCCTGCAAAGGACCGGCAAGCTTCGACTGTGAACACAGCGACGTGCTCTATGTCTATCAGGAAGGCGAAAACCAACCGCTAAAGGCCATTTATTTCGACAACGAAGGTCACGTCATTCACTATTCGGTCTCGACCCCCGATTCGAACACGGCGATTTTCATCTCCGAAGCTTCCTCGTCCGGACCTCGGTTTCTCTTGGTTTACGAGCTTAAAGATGCGGTGATGTGGGGCAAGTTTCAGATGCGTATGCCGGAGCAAGCGGAATGGAAGTCCTACCTTGAGTGGAAGGGCACGAAGAAGAAGTGACCCATGGTTTCTGATAAGACCGCCTGGCTTTACCTAAGGGCCGACATCACCTCAGGTTAGCGTTTCTCCATTACCATGCCCCAGTGCCACGGCGAACCTGGGAGGACTTGGTCCCGAATCCGCCTCAATCCTGCCTGTTCGGCCCAAGCCCGGCACTGTTCCGGCTGCGGTCGGATCTCGAGTGGCGGACCTCGGGGCGTGCTCGCGTCGTAGTTCCAGTGAATGACGCCGACAATTCCTTGGGGACGAAGGGCTCGGTGAGCTTCTCTCAATAGGCTTACCGGGTCCTCAATATGCAGAATATTGAATAGCAGCACCAAACCCACCGACCCAGATTCTCGTCCGCAGCCTTGAGTTACGAAGTCCCGCCGCTCGACGATGATGTTCTTCAAACCGACTTGTAAGGTGCGTGCCGTGGTCGCGGCGACCATGAGCGGATCGATGTCCAGCGCAAAGACCGTGCCTAAGATTCGTCGCGCGAGCGGAATCGTGAACGTGCCATAGCCGCATCCGAACTCGATGGCATCACCGCTTGTATCGCAACAGCCTAAAGACTCCAGCACGCCCGCGGCGTCGAAGTAGGATTCCCACTGCTCGAGTGCCGGCATGCCGCTGTCTCTGCCCTTAGTCATCAGTGCTTTTCATATTCAACTGCTAGAACTCGATCATAGGTAAGATAGTGAACCTTTGGTCCACCGAACGCATCCATGAAGAACGGTATCTGGGCGGTCATGGGCGCCGCCGTATTATTTGGCCTAAGCACGCCGCTAGCGAAAACGTTGGTGGGAGAAACCTCGCCGCTGCTACTAGCCGGACTCCTTTACGCAGGTTCTGGAATCGGCCTGAGCTTGTTGTTGACAACGCGTGCAACGATCAAAGGAAAAGCGAGCATCAACTTGCCGCGCGGCGCTGACTTTAGATGGCTACTGGGCGCCAGCTTTTTTGGCGGCGCGCTCGGTCCATACCTGCTCATGTACGGCCTACGGGCGACGGATGCCGCAACGGCGTCACTGACTCTGAACCTCGAAGGGGTATTTACCGCGCTGTTGGCATGGTTCGCGTTCAAGGAGAACTTCGATCGCAGAATTGCCCTCGGAATGGCGCTGATCGTCGCCGGCGGCGCCCTGCTATCGACCGGCACGGCGTTTCGTGCCGCTGGCATCGTAGGACCGTTGGCGATAGCGGGTGCGTGTCTGGCGTGGGCAATCGACAACAATCTAACGCGTAAGGCATCCGTCAATGACGCGATGGTGATCGCCTGCTTTAAGGGCCTGGTCGCAGGTCCTATAAGCATAGTGATGGCCCTATCCTATGGAACACGATTCCCTACCGGGGGGATGATTTTTCGGGCTGGACTACTCGGCTTTGTGGGATACGGACTGAGCCTCTCGCTATTTGTCGTTGCACTGCGAAATTTAGGGGCTGCTCGAACTGGCGCTTACTTCTCCTTAGCGCCATTTGTCGGTGCCGCATCGGCAGTGGCCTTGGGCGCGCCCCTCACGGGAACATTAGTCCTGGCGGGGCTTTGCATGGGAGCAGGCGTTTTGCTGCATCTCACCGAACACCACGCGCACCGACATACTCACGCGTCTTTGAAACACACCCATTCTCATATCCACGATGCTCATCACCGGCACCAGCATGCGGACAACCAACCGGACCAAGAACCGCACTCACATGAGCACGTGCATGAACCGCTTGAGCATGCCCATCAGCACTATCCAGACGTACATCACAGGCATACCCATTGAAATCGCCGAAATCGTGCTAAAATTTTGGCCCATAAAGCGCCAGTTCATCGCTTTGATCGTGATGGTCACCCTCGGTCTGCAAGGATCGGTGTTCGCTTTTGCCGCAGCTACACCGCTGATGGAATCAGTCTGCCGGACCTCTGCGGAGAGTCAGGATATCGCTCACAAGTCTTGTTGTCCGGGTGGTCTCCACACGGTGAGCTGCTGCTCTGATCTGTGTCCCACTGCGCTGGCGTTCGCTGCCACTGCCTCACCCGCGCCTTTAGCTTGGTACAACCGTACAGCGCCGGCTCTGCGGTTTCCGACGATTGCATTCTCCTCTCGCGGCGAATCGCCGCTTATCCGTCCACCCATTCTCTAAAGCCTTCACGGTCCGTCTAAACAACGGTTTTTGAGCGCCTCTAACCGGCGCTTCGTTGGCGCGCGCTTAAACCCCGCCGCCGGTGAGCTTGTGGAGAGAATCATGTTTCGTTTTTTTGTTGGCGTATGCATCGCCGTGGCGATAGCGGCGCACGTGCCCGCTTTCGCGAGGCCTGCGAACGAAGTCACGACCGCGGCAGATCTACTGTTAACGATGGAAGAGGCCGCGCGCTTGGCTGCGGTCGATCAACCTTTGCTCACCGGACGCGAGGCAAAGATTGAAGCCGAGGAGCAACAAGCGGTGGCCGCAGCCGCTGCAACGTCCCGATATTGCGATGCAGTAAGTTGCGCATGACTCGCGGCAGGTCTGACAAGAACAGCTCATATGATCTTTTTGTGCGCTGCGCCCGGCGGCTATCGCCAAGAGATTCCAACAATGGCATTGACATGATTCAGCAAAAACCTGAATCTGCGTATATAGAGAAATCGGAGCTTGGCGCAAAGAGAAAAAATAATTTAACGGGAGTGAAGGGGTGCACCGGAATTCCGTTGATCACGAGCGCCTCATGCGCGAATCGACAGATCGCGTGCACAAGGCGCTGTACAGCGCGAATCCCAATGAACAATTGGTCGCCAGCCGGCTATTGGAGAGCCCGTCGGCGTTCAGAACCTGGGAGGACGAACATTCTGGACTGATGCGCGAGGTCGCGATTCCCAGCTTCAGGCGCACGCAAGCTGCCCTGCTTAAAAAGGCGACATTTCGGCTGATCCACCGCAAGGCGCTGTTCGAATATCTGCGCGATGAGCGAATTCGGGGCAGCGTGCGCCGGCGCATCATCGTCTCTTTCCATCCGGCGCAGGACTACACCCGATCTGTCATTGCCGAGCACGGACTGTATCTTCGCAAGGCCTGCAGTTTTCTGTGCACGAGCCACGTGGGCGGCAACGTCGTGCACGACCCCAGCTTCTTCGATCCAATGAGGTGCTATCAGGAGCTCTACGCGGAGTACTTCCATATCTTTTGCAGTACGCATTTCGGCACGGACTCCGCCGATAAACCCCAGGCAGACTTGCTGCCGATGCTGAAACACCAGCTCGAAGAGTGCCGCAGGGCGATCATGAATCCGAAACCGGAAACGGAGTGGCTGATGCGCGAAGCCGAATTGCGCCAGCCCGTCGGCGATACGGCCCGGCTGCGCCGACTGGACGGTTTTCAACGGAAGCCCTAGGGCACCACCGCTTACTATCTTTTCAAATATTGATGAACGATTTCGATAAGCTCTCCGGCCGCCCGAGATTGGGGAGTATCTCGACCAAGTTTTGGGTCAATCACATGCTCCCGAATATGACCCTCAATCATCTCGGCGATAAAGCCGTCCAAGGCTCCCCGGCACGCGGTGGCTTGTTGCAGCACCCGCGCGCACTCATCACCTGCTTCGACCGATCTGTAAATCGCTTCGATCTGACCGCGCAGGCGTTTGACGCGATTTAAAAGCTTTTCCTTATCTTTCGAGACATGACCCATGTGAAGCTTCCCGCCTTGAGAACTATACCCCGGTAGGGTATCCTGAAACCTATCAATTGGCCAGAACCGTTGTGCAGCCACCCATTCTAGATCTCTTATGAATCAACCGTTATCCGCTCAATCAGGGGTCGCCCATGACCATGTGTTTCTAGGCAGGGGTCACCAAAAGAACGAGCGCAAAACCTGGGCGGTCATCGGCCTCTGTTCGGTGATGATGCTTGTGGAAATAATCGGCGGCAGCCTCTTTGGGTCCTTAGCCCTGGTCGCGGATGGCTTGCACATGTCGACTCACGCGAGCGCCATGTTGATCGCGGCTCTGGCCTATGTGTACGCGCGCAAGCACGCGAACGATCGGCGCTTTGTGTTCGGAACCGGAAAGCTCGGGGATTTGGCTGGATTTACCAGCGCGATTATTCTCGCGATGATTGCGCTCCTCATCGGCTATGAAGCCGTCGTACGCTTCCTCGCGCCGATCGCCATCCACTTCGATGAAGCCATTCCCATTGCGGTTGTCGGACTTGCGGTCAACCTCCTGAGCGCCTGGCTTCTGAGTGGCGCTGATCACGGACACAGTCACGGACACAGTCACGGACACTCTCATGGACACGCCCATGTTCATGCTGATGAAGAGCAGCATATCCAAACGCTGAACGGCAGCCTGACGTTGTCGATCGAACACGGCGACGCTGTCGATGGGCGTGACCACAATATGCGCGCAGCGTACATTCACGTCATTGCAGACGCCGCAGTATCGGCGCTCGCCATCGTAGGCCTCGTGCTTGCCAAAACCTTTGGCTGGCTCTGGATGGACCCGGTCGCAGGATTGCTCGGAGCTTTGGTTATTTCAAACTGGTCGTATGGGCTCATTCGCGACACAGGCGCCATTTTGGTCGATTTGAGTCCCAGTGAATCGCTGGCCGATAAAGTACGCGCGGCTGTCGAATCCGCGGGCGACACACTTGTAGATCTGCATATTTGGCGTCTCGGTCCTGGCCATTTCGGCACGATCCTTTCGGTCGTGAGCCAGGTCGCTGAGCGCGGCCCGGCCTTTTATCACGCACTGTTGAAACGGTTTATAGGTCTCTCGCACATCACTGTGGAGATTCACACCCCGCCTTATGCGACCACGGTTGTCGACAAATCGACGCCCGGCAACTTGGCGAATTCAATTTCTCACAGTGGGTCATGATTCTCCCAAGCGGCGAATTCTAGATCTCGTTACGGATCCAGTTCGGGGCGCGCTTCGCAATGAACGCCGAGGCGCCTTCCTGCGCAATGTCGTCCATCATGTTGCACGCCATTGACTGCGCGGCGAGTTGGTAGGCAGGCGCGGTGCCCAGCTCGATCTGGCGATAGAACAACGCTTTGCCCGTCGCAATGACCGACGGTGGCTTGGCGACGATGGTAGCCGCCAGCCGGTCGATTTCCATATCGAGGCAATCCGCTGCCACGCAATGATTGATCAGTCCCCGCTGTACCGCAGTGGCGGCGTCGATGGTCTCTCCAGTCACCAACATTTCAAACGCGGCCTTGCGCCCCACGTTGCGTGTGAGCGCGACGGATGGCGTCGCGCAGAATAAGCCTATGTTTACCCCGGAGACGGCGAAGCGGGTGTCATCGGCAGCGATTGCGAGATCGCACGTGGCCACGAGCTGACAACCGGCAGCGGTCGCAATGCCATGTACGCGTGCGATCACCGGTTGCGGCAGCGTCTGAATCCGCATCATCAACCGGCTGCAGTCGTCAAATAGTCGCCGGTAGTACTCCAAGCTCGGATTGGCCTTCATCTGCTTCAGGTCATGACCTGCGCAAAACGCCTTGCCGGCACCGCCCAGTACCACGACGCGCACCGACGCATCGGCGGCAATCGCTTCAAGCGCGCCGTGCAGGGCAGCCAACATCTGCTCGGACAGTACGTTGTACCGGCCGGGACGGTTGAGCGTCAGAAACACGACCCCTTTCGCGATCCGCTGCAACACGAGGGGCTCCGCATCGGTCGCATCGCTCAAAGCATTCATGCCGGACTCCATTCGACCTAGCCACAATTCGGCAGTATGACTGCCGCCTGTCATTCAGAGTAAGCCTGCCAGCAAACCAGGCGCGATCTGCCGCACCGCACCATTTCCCGCCGTTGCAATTGATATTGGAATATTAAATACTTGATATGCCAAATATCTGCTGAGTCGGAAAAAAACAAGCAATAATTCGGGGAATCACATCGCGTGATTGGCTGGCGCCTTCCTCATCGTCTCTTCCGGGTCCCTGCGCCCGTTCCCATCACGTGCTCACTCATCGACCCGACCGGGAAACCGGTCGGCGAACGTTCGGATAGCAATTTAGGGGAATTACTATGAACAGAATCAAAAGCTGGGGGCGCATTGCGGGCGCAAGCTTATCTCTGGTGGTCGCTGCGGGTACGGCGTGGTCTGCGAACGATTTCGATACGCCGAACCCGCGGGGCACCACCAATCGAGACGGCTCGAACACCTTCAATACGGAGTGGCTTGGCCACGACGATTTGCAGGGCCGCACCACGTATCAGACGACCGTGCATACGCAAGGTCAGCGGGTGATCGCGTATGCGGGGCATTTCAATGGAAAGATGTTGAATCCCATGACTGGTGTGACGGAAACCAACGGGACGTCCATCGTCGATGTTACCGATCCGCGCCATCCGAAGTATCTCAAGCATCTGATTGCCGACAAGGGCGGCGCGCGTATGGCAAAGCTGTGCGACGGCAATGACCTGCCGCATGGCTTGCACGGCCATACCTATCTGCTGCGTGAGAACGGCGCCGTATCCCACGAAGTCTGGGATGTCACCGATCCGTCCGTCCCGATGCTGGTCTCAACGCCGGTGACCGGCCAGGATGTCACCCACCGCAATTGGTGGGACTGCACGACGGGCATCGCCTACATCGTAGCGGGCGCGACGAAATCGGCCGACGCCGGCTTCGACGGCTGGAACAACAAGAGCAGTCCGAGTCAGCACCTGAAAATCTTCGACCTCAGCGATCCGGCGCATCCGAAATACATCATGGATTTCGGTTATCCGGGTCAGAATCCCGGGTCGACCTTCGTCATGCCGGGAACCGAGACGACCACCAAGGTCGTGCCGCCCGGCGTGCATGGTCCGATCGTGGTGAGCACTTTCAAAGGTCAGGCCATCAACCGCTTGTATATGCCGTACGGCGTGGGCTCTAACGGTATCATCCAGATCAACGATCTCACCAAGGTCCTGCCGCCGCCCTACGGTACTGGCGTTTACGCGAATGTTGCCAAACCTACGGACGCCGAGCTCCTACAGGGCCAGATCGGAGTCGTCTACATGCCGGGCGCGGAGGGCGGCCACTCGGCCATGCCGCTCTACGGAATCAAGTTGAAGCAGTACCAAAATTTCACCAACAACAACGTACGCGACATCCTCGCCGTGAGTTCGGAGGAGACCGACAACCGCTGCACGGGATCCCCGCACCTCATGTACCTGCTCGATATTACGAGCACGATCGGTCAGGGCGGCAGCACCAGCGCGGAACAGCACCCCTGGCCAATCTCCAGCGTAACTGTCGATGACTTCTCCGGTCGTCCGAACTTCTGTTCGCGCGGTACGCGTTTCGGCGTTCACTCGCCGGCCGAGAACTTCGAAGATCCCTCCTACGCTCGACTGCTCACCAGCGCCTGGTTCGACGCCGGCATACGCGTGACCGACGTCCGTGATCCCTATCATCCTACGGAAGTCGCGCATTTCATCGCGCCGGTCAATCATTTCACGCAACCCAGCTCCGCCGTGATCAATGGTGTCACCGTCACGGCGCTGGATGTTTCCTGCGACAACACCGACGTCGACAATCGAGGACTGCGCTACTGCGGCGACCGCGTGGGCGGAGGACTCGATATCGTACGATTGACCGGCGAGGCAGAGGAAATTCAGAGAGGTGACGGAGACGACGATAGAGGCCGCGATTGAAGCGACTGTCGATCCTGCATCGAAAGAGCGGCGCCCATTGGTTGGGCGCCGCTCTCGTTTGTGCCGCACTGCCCGCCGCGGCGGCTGACCAGCTCACGGTGATTTCATTCGGCAGGGCCGATCGTGCAGCGCTTGCGGCGGCGTACATCGATCCCTTCGCCAAGGCGAGGGGGATCGGCGTGCAATCCCTATCCTACGACGGCCAAGTCACTGAACTCACTCAAATGGTGAGCGCCGGCGCAACGGTGTGGGATGTGATGCAGGTTGAGTCACGCACGCTGCAACTGGGCTGCCGGCAGGGCCTGTTCGAAAAACTCGATCCGGCGCGCGTTCCGCCCGCCGCGGATCTCATTCCCGGCGCGCTGTCGGAGTGCGGTGTGGGAATTTTCACGTGGGCGCAGGCGCTGATCTACTCGGATCAATTCCGCGATGCGCCGCGTTCCTGGGCCGACTTCTGGGATGTCCGCAAATACCCCGGCAAGCGCGGACTGCGGCACAGCGCCAAATATACGCTGGAGATCGCCCTGATGGCCGACGGTGTCGAACCCAAGGACGTGTATTCGACGCTGTCGACCGAAGCGGGATTGGTACGCGCCTTCCGCAAGCTCGATCAGATCCGCAAGGACACTGTGTGGTGGGGTGCCGCCGCGCAACCGGGCGAGCTCATCGCAGCCGGCATCGTGAACATGAGTTCCGGCTACACGCTGTGGTTCGACCCCGAGCAGGAGCGCAACCGGCACACGCGCATCGTCTGGCGCCAAAGTCTGTATGACGTGGACAGTTGGGCCATACCTGCGGGCACGCCCAAGCGCGATGAGGCCTATCGCTTCATCAATTTCGCGAGCGCGCCCCAGCAACAGAAAGTGCTGTCCGAGCAGATCACCTATGGCCCGACCAGTCGCAACGCGGTTGAACTGCTGCCGGCGCGGCTCGCCGGCAATCTGCCTTCCTCGACAGCCAATCTCGCCGGCGCGCTACGCATCAACACCGCATTCTGGATCGAACATGGAGACGCACTGGAACGGCGATTCAATTCCTGGGCACCCGCCATCTGTCGCCAGCAAGACGACGAAGACGATGATGACTACTTCGACCTGCCCGTATGTCAGGACGCGCAGGGCAAGATGCGCGTCAGCCGCGGCCCGGTCAATGCGAGCCGCATAGGCCAGCCCGGCAATCCCAGCGAGGTGTCACGAACCGTCATCATGAGCATGAACGATACCATGCGGTTCGCACCCGACCGCATCGAGGTACGCAAGGGAGAGACCATCCGCTTCGAGCTGCATAACGAGGGGAAATTGCGTCATGAACTCGTCTTGGGCGAGCTGGAGGCGCTGCGTCGGCACGCAGCCCTGATGCAGATGATGCCCGACATGCAGCACAGCGGACCGAACATGGCGAGCCTGGCGCCCGGCGAGCGCGGCCAATTGATCTGGAAATTCACGGGAACCGGGACGGTAACCTTTGCCTGCCTGCAGAGCGGACATCTGGAGGCCGGCATGAAGGGGGCGGTCGCAGTTCAGTGAGGCTCGATGCCGTGCCGGCGTTGCACCAGCGGGTCGCCGCCTTCGCCGCCCGCTGCCCCGGGCGCCGGCGGGATCATCTTTTGTTTCGCAGCAAGAAACAGAGCGTTCCTTTGAGTGTCGATGGATACCTTTAGGTGAAGAAGCGCGCTCGCTTCCATCACTACCATTGAAGGAATTCAACATGACCAAAGAACAGGACAACAAGGCAATCGTCGGCCGCTGGTTCAACGATTTCTGGGGCAAGACTTACGACCTGAACATCGTCGATGAACTTGCCGCTCCGGACATGCTTCTACAGTACTCACTGCACGCACCGCGCCGCGGCCGAGAAGATATCAAGTCATTCATGGCCGGCTTTCGAAAGGCGTTTCCTGATCTTAATTTCTGGGGGGCTGCCGATCTCATCGCTGAAGGTGACTTCGTGGTCGGTCGTTGGGAGGGCGGCGGCACGCATGCGGGCCCGGCATTCTCGGATTTCCTGATCGGCGCCTTGCCCGCCGCGACCGGAAGAAAAATGCGCTTCACGGGAACGACCGTGCTTCGGCTCGAGAAGGGCAGGATTGTGGAAGAGATCGGTCTGGACGATGGCGTCACAGCCCTGCAGCAGTTGGGACTGATCAAGGCGGCCTGACGGCCGGCGCGCGGCGCTTTCAGCCGGCGGGGTCGATCGCCCCTTCGGGAGCGCCGCGTTTCAGCACATCGGGCAGTGTTTTGCCGCTCTCGGTAAACGACAGGGATACCGAATTGAGGCAGTGCCGCTCACCCGTGGGACGCGGGCCATCGGGAAACACGTGGCCGAGATGGCTGCCGCAGCGCGCGCAAACCTCCTCCACCCGAATCATGCCGTAGCTGGTGTCGCGAATGCGTTTGATGTGGGATTCATCGTAGGGCTTGAAGAAGCTCGGCCAACCGGTGCCCGAGTCGAACTTCGCGTTCGACCGGAATAAGGGCAGACCGCAGAATCGGCAGGTGTAGGTGCCACTCTTCTTATTGTCGAGGAACACGCCGCAAAACGCCGCTTCGGTGCCATGTTGCAACAGTACGCGACGCTCGTCGGCGTTGAGTCCAGCGCTGATCTCGCCGCGCTGAGCCTCGCTGGGGGGAGTCAAGTCAAATGCCGTCATACGCGTCCTCTCCGTTTGCCGTTACAGTTGTGCCGGGACCCATTCTAATACGGAGAGGCCCGGTCCCGCGGCGGCCGACCCTAGGGAGGCAGCCTCGGAAGTTTCTTGGCGTCCTTGGGCACCGGGTACTGCGCCGCGTTGAGCTGCATGCCAAGAAAGGTGTAATAACCCACGATTCCGGTCAGATCGACCACCCCCTTGGTGCCAAAGCGCGACTTGGCGCGTTCGAACGTCGCATTGGACACTTGCTTGTTCTTCAACAATTCCATCGAGTATTCGTACACCGCTTCCTCGTCAGGGCTCATGGCCGTCGGGCGTCGGCCCTCGGCGATGGCGTCGGTGATTTCCTGCCGAATGCCGGCCTTCAACGCGATCGGATAGTGCACGAACCATTCATAGTCCTGGGTCCATTCCCGGGCCGTAACCAGGATTGCAAGTTCACTGAGCGTATTGCCAATGGCCGATTTGTAGCGCAGGTAGTCGCCCATCGCGCGTGCTTGCGACATCACCTCGGGACTGTGCATCAAGGGCTCGAAGGGCCCGAATACCGGGACCTTGCGCGCCGCCTCGAAGTCGGCGGCCGCCCGTTTCTGCTCCGGCGTGTACTGCGCCGCAGGGATGGTCGGCAGCCTTTCCTCGGCCTGGGCCGCGGAAGCGGTCAAGGCCAAGAGTATGGTCAGACTAAAGCAAGGTAAATGCATGTGTGCAGCCTGTCTGGATTGACTCTAGGTCAGGCAATGATAGCGCGGCCCGGGTAGGCCGGTCGCTTTGCCATGCGTGAATGGTTGCCGCGCGCGCTCGAGCGCGCGTTTTTCCACCTCAAGAAGCCGATTAGAAATCCTTGAGCAAAGCCTGAGGAAGCCTTCAGGACAAATAGCGGCCCCGGCCGTACACCTGCACCCAAGCCACGGCGATATCGAATCTTTGTGGTGAGGGCTTCAACAACTGCTTTTCAAAATTAGGAGATGATCATGAACACCACTTTCCAAAATACACTCCGTGCGGCGAGCTTCTTCCTGTGCGGTGCGCTGACCTTGGGTACCTTACAGGCGACCGCCCGAGCGGCCGACGCGGGCCTGCCCAGTGAAAGGGTCAGCTATGCCGACCTGGATATCTCGAAGCCGGCCGGGGCCAAGGTGCTGTATCGCCGTATCGTGGCGGCAGCGAACCGCGTTTGTTTGCTCGACGGGTACAAGTACATCGTCACCCCGAAAGGGGAGCGCGAGTGCACCGACCACGCGATCGACAAGGCGGTTAAGGATGTCGGTTCGCCGGCTCTTAGCGCGCTGCGCCCGAACGGCGGGATGCATCTTGCGAGCAATTGAGTGACACGGGGGCGGGCGACCGGGACATAACGGTCGCCCAGCCGCACCGATTGTCCGACCCGCTGAGTCGCTATTTTTGCTCGGCGTAGATCTTGACCAGCCGGTACAAGAACTCGCGGCCTTCCAGCAGCGACTTCACACCGACGTATTCGTTGAGACCATGGATATTGCCGAGATCGGGGCCCATGAATACCGGCTCCACGCCGAAGGTTGGGATGCCGACCGCATTGGTAAATTCGCCATCGGTGGCACCTGCCTGCAGGATCGGCAGCACCGGCACGCCGGGCCAAAACTCGGCGGTCAATTTCTCGATCGGCGCCATGATCTCAGGGGTGAGCGGCGGCGGTGAAGAGGTGGGGCCGCGGGTCTCGGGCGAGGAGATCTTGACGGCCGGGTCCGCCACCAGCTCCTCGAGCTTGGCGCGCACGGCCTCGGTGCTGACGCCGGGGAAGATCCGACAGTTGATGTTCGCGCGCGCCCGCTGCGGCAACGCGTTGGTGGCATGGCCGGCGTCGAGCATGGTCGCCACACAGGTGGTACGCAGCGTCGCGTTCCAGCTCGGATCCTTGGCGGAGACCAGTGTCAGCGCCTGGGTGTCGCCGGGGTTTTTCAGAAACGCGTTCATGGCATTCGCGACCTGGGTCTCGCCCTTGGCTGCCTGGATCTTGGCCATGCCCGTGAAGTACGCTCGATTGCCGTCGGTGAACTGGGCGGGAAACTCATAGGCACTGATGCGCGTGACCGCTGCCGCGAGATGATAGATCGCGTTGTCCTTCACCGGCCGCGAGCTATGCCCGCCCTTATTGGTGACCTCGAGCCGGTAATTCTGCGGAAATTTCTCGCCGGCCTCGACTTCGAGGGCAATCCGGTGCCCGCTCGTATCAAGCTCACCGGCGGCGCCCTCGTTGAGCGCAAATGCGGCGTCTATGAGCTCGCGGCGATTCCGCGTGAGCCAATCAGCGCCATTGAACGCGCCCGCAGTCTCTTCGCCGCAGGTGAGCGCCACTTTGAGCGTGCGCCGGGGCCGGTAGTTTTCGCTGCGGTAGCGGATGAGCGTGTCCACCCAGATGGCAGCCTCAGCCTTGTCGTCGCTGGCACCACGCGCATAGAACGAGCCGTTCTCCTCAACCAGCTTGAAAGGATCCCGTGTCCAATCCTCGCGCTTGGCTTCCACCACGTCGATGTGCGCGAGCAGCAGGATCGCCTTGAGCTTGGGATCCTCGCCGGGATAAATGGCGACCAGTCCCCCTTCCTTCGGGTGATCGGGCGCCGCGAATGAGTGCAGATCGCTGTCCGGGAAGCCCGCTGCCTTCAACCGCGTGGCCAGGCGCTCGGCGGCGAGGGTGCAACTACCGGCGGACAAGGTCGTGTTGGTCTCGACCAGTTCTTTGTACAACTCGCGAAAACGCTGCTCGCCGGCCGGCGTATCTTGAGGCGGAACGGCAAAGGCCGAGAACGATGCGATGGCGGCGGCGACAGCGAAAAGCAATCTCATGAATAACTCCGTAGGGGGTGTGCTCGGCATTAAACGATTACGCGAGCCGGTGTGCAACGTGGATGTTTTAAAGCGCCGTCCCGCTTCAGCGCGCCTGATGCGCCTTTACTTTCTCGACATATCGATCACGCAGCTCGGTCTGGCGGGACTTCATTTCCACCGGGCGGCCCGCAATCCAAACCTGATCCGCCAGTGTCGTGACTTCAAGCGGATCGCCGCTCCAGAGCACCAAGTCCGCGCTCCGGCCGACGGCAATACGGCCATGCGTCGCGCCCAGTCCAAAGATATCAGCCGGCGTTGAAGTGATCGCGGCGAGCGCGGACTCCCACGGCAGACCATGGGCAACTGCGTTGCCGGCAAGTTGGCGGACCAGCCGCGCTTGCGGCGTGTCGCCGCTCGAGAAGGCGATGCGCACGCCGGCACGTTGCAGACGCGCTGCATTTTCCAGAGTCGAAGCAAGCCGATCGAAATCGAGCGGCAGATCATCGAGTGGATTTAGAATCACGGGGACATTGGCCTTTGCAAGTTCCTTTGCGACCAACCACGCTTCGTTGCCGCCCAGAATGACGGGTTTCATGCCATTGCGTTCGGCAAAGCTGACCACGCCCAGGATGTCCGCAGCGCGATCGACCTGAAACACGACCCGGCCGCCTGTCAGATAGCGGGTGAGTGCTTCCCTGCCCGCGGCATGCAGCAACGCCCTCTGACCGACCGGTCCGGCGGCGCGCGCCTCGTGAATCGCCTGTTCCAAAAGCATATATTCCGCGGCACGCGTTCCGCCGGCGACCCTGGCGCCGGCAGCTCCCATTTGCACAAACAGCGAGCGGCTGCCGGCCAGTGCCGCATCGTATCGGCCATCGAGCACAACTGCCGAGCCCTGACCTCCGATGATGCTGTCCGCAGCACTGGGCACCAGCACCGTCCAGGTAACGCCTTCGATGCGGGTGATCGGTACGACGAATGAGCGCGGGTTATACGCCAGCGTGACGTCGAGCTCGGGACGCCACTGCTGGTCCCATTCCGGGGATTTAAGATTCAGAGTCGAATCGACGGTCTGCGCCTCCGCGGCGATTTCTTCAAGACCGATATCGGTCAGGCCGCCAAACAGTCCCGGTGTGAGATCTTTGCCCTTGGCATCGATCACCGTCGCGCCCGAGCCGGCATCCGAACCAATCGCGACGATCAATCCGCCGCGCACCACGACGTCGGTGTTCTTCAGTGTGCCTTTTGCGGACGCCGTGTGAACGGTCGCGCCGCGAATGACGAAATCCTGGGCCACCACGCACTGGGTGCCCATGATGCCGCCGGCCATGTAGACAAAGAGGGAGAGAGATTTCATAGGGGAGACTCCGCGATGTGCCGGCCCAACAGGAAATCGGAGCGCGGTTTGGCGGGAGGATGCGCGCGATCGAACTTGAGGGCGCCGTCGATGAACACCTGCTCCGCGAGCGCGTAGACGCTGAACGGATTTCCGTTCCAGATCACCACATCCGCCCCCTTGCCGGCCTCGAGTGTTCCAATTTGATCCTGAAGACCCAGCGATCTGGCCGGATTGGCGGTGAGCCAACGGATCGCACGCTCCGGCGCGACGGTCAATCCCGCCCGCCGGCCATGCGCCATTGCCTTGGCGGCTTCCTGGTTCAAGCGCTGGATGCCATCGCCTGAATCGGAGTGAACGATGGCGCAGCTGCGCTCGGGAAAGTCCACGATCGACAAATTCTCCTGTACACCGTCATAGGCTTCCATCTTGAAACCCCACCAATCCGCCCACATCGCCGCGCACACACCTTTGTCGGCCAGGCGATCGGCGATCTTGTAGGCCTCGACAGCGTGGTGGAACGCAACAATCTTGAATCCAAATTCATCGGCGACGTCGAGCATGGTCGCCATTTCATCCGAGCGATAGCAGTGCATATGCACGCGAATATTTCCCTTCATGACCTCCGCCAGGGTCTCGAGCTTCAGGTCGCGTTTCGGCGGACTGGGAGGCGTGAGCTCTTTTTCCGCAGCCGCATCCTTGTCCTTGGATTTTTTTGCGGCGCCGTCGGCGCGCTCTGCTTTCTTCTTGTTGAACTCCGTCAATTCGCGATTGAACTTGTCCCATTGCTGCTGATAGTCCTGCGCGTCTGCGAAGGCTTGGCGATAACCCGCAACATTTCCCATGCGAGTCGACGGTGCTTGATGCTTCTCGCCGTACACGCGTTTCGGATTCTCGCCGCAGGCCATTTTGAGTCCGTAAACCGCGCCGGGAAACTTCATGGCTTGGTAGGTCACGCCCTGCACATTCTTGACCACGACCGAACGGCCGCCGATGAGATTCGCCGAGCCGGGCAAAATCTGCATGGTCGTCACGCCGCCTTCGAGCGCAGTCTCGAAGCCAGGATCTTGCGGCCAGACGGAATGCTCGGCCCAAACGTTCGACGTGACCGGAGCCGTCGCCTCGTTGCCGTCATCGAGTCCCTTGACCGCGGGGCTGGCGTATACGCCCAAGTGCGAGTGGATATCGACGAGGCCGGGCGTTACCCATTTGCCCTTCGCTTCGACGACGCGCGCGTCGGCGGGCGCGGCAAGTCCTTTGCCGATCGCTTGGATGCGGCCGTTGGCGATCAACACATCGGCGTCGTCCAGGCGCTCACCCGTGCCCGTGAGCACGGTCGCGCCTCGGATCAGTAGCGGAGAACTGGCGGGCACCTGATAGGTTGACGGAAACGGCTCAGCTGCCAAGGCCCCGGATACGGCGCAAGCCACCGAAGAAAGCAGCACCAGGCGCGATAGCATGTTCATTTTGTTCGAACCATCCCCGTTGTTATTGGCGCCGCGCCTCGACTCTTGAAAGCGCGGGTGCGCGATTATAGTGTGTTGCGCTTAAAGGGACATGACCTTCGCGCCGTGGCTGTGTCTCTCATCCGTCACGTTGAATCAACCAACCGGTCAAGCTGCGAGCCGGCCAACAATAGGTCCACTGAGGCTTGAAGACCGTTCCGATCCTCACCGTCGAATCGGGCCAATTCCGGGCTGTCGAGATCCAGCACGCCCAGCAGGCGCCCATGCTGAACCAAGGGCAGCACGATCTCGGAGCGCGACGCAGCGTCGCAGGCGATGTGTCCGGGAAATTCATTGACGTCGGGTACCACCAGAATTTCGCGGCGCTCGGCGGCGGTTCCGCAGACGCCGCGACCCATGGGGATGCGCACGCACGCCACCTTGCCTTGAAACGGCCCCAACACCAGCTCGCCGCCTTGCAGAAAATAAAACCCCACCCAATTCACGTCGGACAGCATCTGGAAGAGGAGCGCGCACATATTTGCCGCATTGGCCAAGCCATTGTGTTCGCCGGAAAAAAGTCCCGCCAGTTGGGCGTTCACTTCGCGGTAGGTGGCGGCCTTGGAGAGACTCGGATCGGATTTTACGACGTGCATGAGGGGCCTATATCTTCAGCCGGTAGACGCGCTGGGCGGTGCCGCTGAACAAGGCGGTTTTCTCAGCGGCGGAGTAGTGCTTGGCCAACACTTTGAAGGCGTTCCACAGCACAGGATAGGTGCAGCTTCCCAGATCGACCGGGAAGTTGCTTTCGAACATGCAGCGATTGACGCCAAACAGTTCGATGCAAGTTTCGATGTAGGGCTTCCACTCGCCGGCCAGCTGCGTCGAGGAGGCCGCGGGGGACTGCAGAAAGGAAGGAAAGTTGCAGAACGCCATCGCCAAGCCGCCGAGCTTGACCGAAACGTTCGGCAATGCCGCGAGCTTGCGGATATTGTCCCGCCAAATCGGAAACCGCTCTTCGCGCTTGCCCTGGTAGCCGGCAATTCCCAGCGGTGTGCCGACGTGATCGAGAATGACGGGTGTCCGGGGAAAGGCCCGCACCAGATCGATCAATTCCGGAAGCTGCGGTTCTAGGAGCCACGCGTCGAACGACAGGTCGAATTTTCCAAGTTGCGCGTAACCCTCCCGGAAAGCCTGTGCCGCGTACAATCCGGCGCCGACGCGGACCAAGGGACCCAGCACATTGGAGTCCGCATCGTATGAGGCGCTATGGCGTATGCCGCGGAAGCGATCGCCGCCCGCCTGCAGATGTGCCGTCAGCACTTCGCTCACCACCGCGCCTGCCGTGAGATCAACGTGGCCCACGATGCCGGCGCAAGCGCGAATGGGGCCGTACGTACCGCTTGCGCACATCGCAGCCACGCCATTGACGAATTCAGTTTCTCCCACGGCTTTGAACGCACCCGCTGCGTCGGCGCGATACATCGCCCCGCACTGAACAAAGACCGTCGCGCGGATGTTGTGTCCGGTATTGAGATCAGCCAGGAATTCCGGCAGCAGATAGCGGATGGCGCGGCGGATGACCTTGTCGAAACCATGCTGTGGCACGGGCCGATTGGCAAACACCGCTTCGGGCCAATCCCATAAGTGGTGGTGCGGATCGATGATCGGCAGATCGGGTTCTAATATGGTCTCGGTCGGCGCGGCGCTCGTCATGCTGATCTCCGGTACGGCTCATAATAGTGTGCACGATTTTCCCTCGCTCGCGCATCAATCCTGGATCGCGCACAATAGCATTTGTGGCCACCTCGACCGACCAACGCCCGGATCCGGACCTGCTGCTTGCGAAAGTCAAGCGCCAGGAATTGAAGGCACGGCGCGGCAAGCTGCGGATCTATTTCGGCTCATCGGCCGGGGTCGGCAAGACGTACGCCATGTTGGTCGCGGCGCGCAAGTTCCTGAGCGAGGGCCGCACCGTCCTGGTCGGCGTGGTCGAAACTCACGGCCGTGAGGAGACCGCCGCGCTGCTCGAGGGCTTGGAGGTTTTGCCGCTCAAATCCGTTGCTTATCGGGGAAAAATGCTCGTCGAATTTGACCTGGATGCGGCGCTGGCGCGGCGTCCGCAACTGCTTTTGATCGACGAGCTGGCGCACTCCAATGTCTCGGGAATGCGCCACCCCAAGCGCTGGCAAGACGTCGATGAACTGCTGGCGGCGGGCATCGACGTCTTCAGTACCTTGAACGTGCAGCACCTGGAGAGCCTCAACGACGTGGTTGGCGGAATCACCAACGTGCGCGTTTGGGAGACCGTTCCCGACAAGGTGTTCGATGCAGCCGATGAGGTCGTGCTGGTCGATATCCCCGCGGACGAGCTGTTGGCTCGACTGAAGGCCGGAAAGGTGTATGTGGCGCATCAAGCGGAACATGCGGCCGGCCATTTTTTCCGCAAGGGGAATTTGATGGCGTTGCGAGAACTCGCCCTGCGGCGCACCGCGGATCGGGTCGAGGGCGACGTCCAGGCGTATCGGGTCGATCAATCGATCGAATCCGTTTGGAAGACCGGTACTGCGTTGTTGACCTGCGTGGGCCCGGATGCGGCTGCCGAACGTGTCGTGCGAGCCGCGGCACGCCTCGCCGGCCAGCTCAATACCGAGTGGCACGCAGTCTATGTTGAAACGCCGCACCTGCAGCGTTTGCCGCCGGTAAAGCGCGAGAAAATTCTGGCAAGCCTCAATCTGGCGCAGGAACTCGGCGCGACGACGGCAGTCATCGCGCATGCCGACATTGCCGAAAGCATCATCGTGTATGCGCGACGGAACAATCTGTCCAAACTCGTCATCGGGCGTGACCCCGTCAGGCGGATGTGGCCCTGGCAAAGATCCAGCGGCCAGAAGCTGGCGATGCTCGCGCCCGACATCGATTTGATTGAAATCGGCCGTGCCGAGAACCCCACCCGCACGAGCGGGCGTGACAGCGCACCGCTGCCCGCGTTGCCCGATGCCGAGTCCGACCATCGGCGCACGGCGAAGCGGCTGCGCTATCTGTGGGCGGCACTGGCCTGTGTGGGCGTGACGCTGATATCGATGCCGCTGGCGGCGCACTTCGATCGCTCCAACATTGTGGCGATATTCATCTTGACGGTGGTGCTGGTGGGAGTGCGTCTTGGTAGAGGACCGGCCGCTTGGGCCGCCGTCTTGAGCGTCTGCGGTTTTGACTTTTTCTTCGTGCCGCCGCGCTTCTCGTTCGCGGTGAGCGACGTTCAATACTTGCTGACCTTTTGCATCATGTTGGCGGTCGGCCTGATTGCCGGCCAGCTGACCGCCGGGCTGCGTTTCCAGGCGCGCGTGGCATCTTATCGCGAGGAGCGCGCAGGCTCGCTCTATGAGATTGCGCGCGATCTGTCGGGCGCCGTCGAAATAGAACAAGTGGTGAAAATCAGCGATGAATCCATTCAGCGCACCTTTCGCGCGAGCGCAGCGCTGCTGTTGCCGGATGCCGGCGGAAGGCTGATGACCGCCGCCAATTCCGCTGCGGCGCCTGATATGGGATTGGCGGTGGAAATCGGGACCGCCCAGTGGGCATTTGATCGGGGCCAGCCGGCGGGTTTCGGCACGGATACCTTGCCGGGCAGTGAAGTGCTCTACATCCCGCTTCGCGCACCTGCGCAGGCGCGCGGCGTGTTGGCCGTGAAGGCGCACAATCGGCGCATGCTGCGCATCCCGGAGCAACGGCAATTGCTCGACACCTTTGCCGCGCTGATCGCCATCGCCCTGGAGCGCGTGCACTACGTCGGCGTCGCCCAGGACGCTCTGCTGCAGATGGAATCCGAGCGGCTGCGCAATTCGCTGCTCGCGGCACTGTCGCACGATTTGCGCACGCCCCTGACCGTGCTCATGGGTTTGGCGGAATCCTTGGCGCGCACTGCGCCCGAACTGTCGAGCGTGCAGATGGAAACCGCGCAGGCTATCCAGGACGAGGCGCGCCGCATGAGCACGCTGGTGGGCAATCTCTTGGATATGGCTCGTATCGAGAGCGGCGAGGTCACTCTGAACTTGCAGTGGCAGCCATTGGAAGAAGTGGTGGGCGCTGCGCTGCAGGCCGCGCGTGGCATGCTGCAGCGACACACGGTCGTTGTACAGCTTCCTCGCGATTTGCCATTGCTCAAGTTCGACGCCGTGCTGATCGAGCGGGTTCTGGTCAATCTGTTGGAGAATGTATCGAAGTACACGCCGCCCGGCAGCACGGTAACGCTGTCAGCGCAGGTGATCGCCGATCACCTCAGCGTGTCGGTTGCCGACAATGGGCCGGGATTGCCTGCCGGAAGGGAGGAGGCGGTATTCCAGAAGTTCACCCGCGGCGAGCGCGAGTCAGCCACGCCCGGCGTGGGATTGGGCCTGGCCATTTGCCGCGCCATCATTGAATCGCACCAGGGCCAGATCAGCGCGGCTCAACGCCCCGGCGGGGGAGCCGTATTCACCTTCACGCTGCCCTTGGGGTTTCCGCCGGTGATGGCTGGTGGCTGAGCCGCTGCCTGTTGCGATTCTGATCGAGGATGAGCGGCAAATTCGCCGCTTCTTGCGCACGGCGTTGGAGACGGAGGGTTGGATGGTCCACGAGGCTGAGACCATGCGGCAGGGATTGACGGACGCGGGAACGCGCAGGCCAAACCTCATCATTCTGGATTTGGGATTGCCGGACGGAGACGGCGTTGAATTCCTGCACGACCTTCGCGGCTGGTCGAAGGTGCCTGTCATCGTTCTGTCGGCGCGGGTCAGCGAACAAGACAAAATCGCGGCGTTGGATGCCGGTGCGGATGACTACCTGACCAAGCCCTTCAGTGTCGGGGAACTGCTCGCCCGGGTTCGCGCCACATCGCGGCGGCACCAGGAAGCCGGCGTCGACCCGGGCGCGGTGTTCGAGTTCGGCGACGTCAAGGTCGATCTGAGCCTGCGCACGGCGCACAAAGGCAACGTCGCGATTCACCTGACGCCCATCGAGTACCGCCTGCTCGGTCTGTTGATCGCGAATGCCGGCAAGGTGCTCACGCATCGGCAGATATTGCGCGAAGTGTGGGGACCTGCGCATGCCGAGGACGGTCACTATGTGCGCGTTTACATGGGACATTTGCGGCAAAAGCTCGAGGACGACCCCGCGCAACCGAAACATATCCTGACCGAAACGGCTGTGGGGTATCGGCTGGTGCAAAACGCCCGTCGCTAGCGCCAGTTCGGGGTCGCCGCCGCCTCTGGAGATAGCCAGCGAAATCCTACATGCTGTGCCGTCCGGCGACGACAGCTTTGAACTATGCGAGGGCCTAGGGTGAATGTGACTGCACATACCGATGGTGCAATTTTAACCGGGTCACACGAAACCCGACGTATTGCGCGGCGCCTTGATCAGCGTGGCGACTGAGGTGAATATGCTGCATCAAGCGAGCCGGCATTCGTGCTGACCGATAGATATCTATCTGTGTTCCGCGAAGGAACCCATGGGCGGCTGTTCGACCGGTTCGGTTCCCGCTTGAGGGCCGGCGGCGGCGGCGCACACTTTGCCGTTTGGGCGCCCAATGCCGCGGAGGTCTCGGTGGTGGGCGACTGGAACGGATGGCACGCGGGAGCCGATAGGCTCGCTCCGCGCTCTGATGAATCCGGTATCTGGGAGGGTTTAGTCCCGGGCGTGCAACGCGGGCAGGCGTACAAGTACCGAATTACGTCCCGCAATCGCGGCTACTCGGTTGAGAAGGCGGATCCGTTCAGTATGTTTTGCGAGCTGCCTCCCGCGACTGCCTCACGGGTGTGGACGCTGGACTACACCTGGAAGGATGCCGCATGGATGAGTTCGCGCGCCTCGCGCAATGGATTGAGCGCGCCCATGTCGACTTACGAGTTGCATGCGGGGTCGTGGCGCCGCAAGGACGGCAATTTCCTCAACTATCGTGAATTGGCACATGCGCTGGGAGACTATCTCAACGATCTTGGCTTTACGCATGTCGAACTCATGCCGATCACCGAGCACCCTTTCTACGGCTCCTGGGGGTATCAAACCACCGGTTATTTCGCGCCTACGGCGCGCTACGGCACACCCCAGGACTTGATGTATTTCGTCGATCATCTGCATGAGCGCGGCATCGGCGTCATTCTCGACTGGGTGCCGTCGCATTTTCCCGCCGACCAACATGGATTGGCGTATTTCGACGGCACGCACCTGTATGAGCACTCGGATCCGCGCCAGGGCTTTCATCCGGAGTGGAATTCCTCGATTTTCAATTTTGGGCGCAACGAAGTTCGCAGCTTTCTCCTGTCCTCGGCGCTGTTCTGGTTCGAAAAATATCATATCGACGGACTGCGCGTGGATGCCGTGGCGTCCATGCTGTATTTGGACTACGCCCGCAACGAGGGAGAATGGATCCCCAATCGCTTTGGCGGCCGGGAGAATCTCGAGGCCATCGACTTCTTGCGCATCTTGAACCAGTCCGTGTATCGGGATTACCCGGGCGTGACCATGATCGCCGAGGAGTCCACCGCATGGCCCATGGTGTCGAGGCCCACCGATATGGGCGGTCTGGGTTTTGGCTTGAAGTGGAACATGGGCTGGATGCACGACACGCTGGCGTACTTCAAGCAGGATCCGATCCATCGCAAATACCATCACGGTGAGCTGACTTTCTCTCTGATCTACGCCTTCAACGAAAATTTCGTGCTGCCCCTGTCGCACGACGAAGTCGTCTACGGCAAGGGCTCCCTCATCGGCAAAATGCCGGGTGACGATTGGCAGATGTTCGCCAACTTGCGGGCGCTGTTCGGCTACATGTGGGCGCATCCGGGCAAGAAACTGCTGTTCATGGGGGGCGAGTTTGGGCAGCGCCGCGAATGGACCCACGAAGGGGAACTCGAGTGGTGGGTGTCCGAGTTGCCGGAGCACGCCGGCGTCAAGCGTCTCATCCGCGATTTGAATCGCGTCTACGTGCGCGAATCGGCACTGCACCAAATCGATTTTTCGCCGGAAGGGTTCGAATGGGTGGATGGCGGCAACGGGGAAATGAGCATCATCGCATTCTTGAGAAAGTCGGCTGGACTTGGAGCGCCCTTGCTGGTGGTGTGCAATTTCACGCCGGTGCCGCGCGCCAACTTTCTGATCGGCGTGCCGGCGCGCGGCATTTGGCGCGAGATCATCAACACCGATGCGCGAGACTACGGCGGTTCCGGCTGGGGAAACCTGGGGGGCGTCGAATCCGTACCCGTCGGATCGCACGGCCGCGTTGAGTCGGTCAACCTCAGTTTGCCGCCGCTATCGACCCTGATCCTGCGCTGGGAACCTCGTGGCTAGCTCCAAGCGCAAGTCGCCTGGCATGAAAAATGCGGCCGCAGCGCCGGCATCGGACGGCACCGCAGCGATCAAAGAGGGCAGGGTGCGCGCCGTCATCGATGCTGTCCTGCCGATAGTCGATGGCGGGAGATTTTCGGCCAAACGCATTGCCGGCGAGGCGGTTGCCATTGAAGCGCATTGTCTCACGGATGGCCACGACAAGATTCGCGTGGCATTGCGCTGGAAGATGACGGGGACGGCCGGCGCCGGGTATGAGATCGACATGCAGGCGCAGGCCAACGATGTCTGGACGGCGGAGATTGCCCCATCGCTGCCGGGGCGCTACCAGTACACGGTGCTGGCGTGGGTGGATCACTTCGAATCCTGGCGGCGCGAGTTTGAGAGGCGCGAGGATAAGAGCGACATACTGGTGGCATTGCAGGTGGGCGCCGCGCTGGTGGATCAGGCGGCCGCGCGGGCTGTGGGCAGCGATGCGGCGATTCTGACGGAATGGTCCGGACAGCTGCTCGACTCGATCGATGACCCGGCCGCGGAGATCGCAGCGCAGAAAGCCTTGGCCCTCGACGCCGCACGAGCGGCCATCGTCGCGCGCTACGCGGATCGAAGTTTGGCCGCCACGCAGACGCTCGAGCTCATCGTTGATCGCAAGCGCGCGGCTTTCAGCAGCTGGTATGAACTATTTCCCAGATCGGCCGCTCGGGAGCGGGGAACTCACGGAACGTTCAAGGACGTCGAGGCGCGGCTGCCGTATCTGGCGCAGATGGGTTTCAATGTGCTGTATTTTCCGCCCATTCATCCCATTGGGCGCATCAATCGCAAGGGAACAAACAACAGCTTGCGCGCCAAACCCAATGATGTCGGCAGTCCTTGGGCGATCGGATCGGCGGAGGGCGGACACAAGGACATCTTGCCGCAGCTCGGCTCGTTCGACGATTTTGACCGCTTATTGAACGTGGCCCGCGCGCTGGGGCTCGAGGTAGCCATGGACCTTGCGTTTCAGTGCGCTCCTGACCACCCCTATGTGAGCGCGCATCCGCAATGGTTCAAGCATCGCCCCGACGGCAGCGTGCAATACGCCGAAAATCCGCCGAAGAAGTACCAGGATATCTATCCGTTTGATTTTGAAACCAGCGACTGGCGCGCCTTGTGGAACGAACTGAAGAGCATCGTCGATTTTTGGATGGCGCGCGGCGTCAAAATATTTCGCGTCGACAATCCCCATACCAAATCATTCGGTTTTTGGGAGTGGCTGATCGGCGCGACCAAGCGCGACCATCCGGATGTCATCTATCTCGCCGAAGCCTTTACCAGGCCCAAGGTCATGCACCGGCTGGCGAAACTCGGATTCTCGCAGTCGTATACGTATTTTACCTGGCGCAACACCAAGCAGGAGCTGACGGACTATTTCACGGAGCTGAGCCTGGGGCCCGGACGCCAGTACTATCGGCCCAACGTCTGGCCGAACACGCCCGACATTCTGCCCGAGACGCTGCAGTCGGGCTTACGGCCGATGTACGCCTCGAGATTGATTCTCGCCGCGACCCTTTCCGCCAATTTCGGCATCTATGGCCCGACGTTCGAGCTGATGGAAAGTGCGCCGCGCGAACCGGGCAGCGAGGAGTATCGCGACTCGGAGAAATATCAATTGCGCCACTGGACACTGCAGCAACCCGACAGTCTGTGGTCATTGATCGCCCGAATGAACCGAATCCGCCGGGAAAATGCCGCGTTGCAGTCGGACTGCGGTCTGCATTTCTGCAAGATCGACAACGATCAGCTGATCGCCTATCTAAAAGTGGACTCCGGCGGCAGCAACGTCATCCTGACCGTCGTCAATCTCGATCCGCATCAACCGCAGTCGGGGTGGGTCGATATCGACGTGGCTGCCTTGAGGTTCGACCCCGGCCAGCCCTACCAAGTGCACGATTTGCTGAGCGATCAGCGCTACATCTGGCGGGGCCGGTACAATTACGTGTTGCTGGATCCGCAGCGCGCACCGGCTCATGTATTTAGATTGCGCCGGCGCGTGCGCAGCGAGCAGGATTTCGACTACTACCTATGATGTGCAGTAGATGAACGACGTTCAAGCCCCGGTTCTGGATACCGCGCCGCCCGCCGGCATCAATGCCGACGATGCGCTGTGGTACAAGGATGCCGTCATCTATCAAGTCAACGTCAAGTCGTTCTTGGACTCCAATGACGATGGCATCGGTGATTTCAAGGGCCTGACTTCGAAGCTCGAATACATTCGAGACCTGGGGGTCAACACCATCTGGCTGATGCCCTTTTATCCCTCGCCGCTCAAGGATGACGGCTACGATATTGCCGACTATCAAAACGTGCATCCGCAATTCGGCACGCTCGATGATTTTCGCTTCATGCTGCACAAGGCGCACCGCCTGGGGCTGAAGGTGGTTACCGAATTGATCATCAATCACACCTCCGATCAGCACCCTTGGTTTCAGGCCGCACGCAATGCGCCGCCAGGTTCGGCGCAGCGCGATTTCTATGTCTGGAGCGACACGGATCAAAAATACCTCGATACACGCATCATATTCACCGACACGGAGACTTCGAATTGGACCTGGGATCCGGTGGCGAAGGCTTTTTACTGGCACCGCTTCTTCAGCCATCAGCCGGATCTGAATTTCGACAATCCGCAGGTGATGAAGGCGGTGCTGCAGGTCATGCGTTTCTGGTTCGACATGGGGGTCGACGGCTTTCGCCTCGATGCCATTCCCTATCTCGTGGAACGTGAAGGCACCAACAACGAAAACCTGCGCGAAACCCATGCCGTCATCAAGGAATTGCGCGCCGCCATCGATGCCTCATACACCAACCGGTTCCTGCTGGCGGAAGCGAATCAGTGGCCGGAGGATGTGCGCGAATACTTCGGCGACGGCGACGAATGCCACATGGCCTACCACTTTCCGCTGATGCCGCGAATATACATGGCAATCGCGCAGGAGGACCGCTATCCCATCATCGAAATCATGCAGCAAACGCCGGATATCCCCGAGAGTTGCCAATGGGCGATCTTCCTGCGCAATCATGATGAGCTGACCTTGGAAATGGTGACCAGCAAAGAACGCGACTACATGTACACGACTTACGCCTCCGACGTGCAGGCGCGAATCAATCTGGGTATCCGCCGGCGACTGGCGCCGCTGATGGAGAATGATCTGGACCGCATCAAGCTGATGAACAGTCTGCTGTTGTCGATGCCCGGCTCTCCCATTCTCTATTACGGCGATGAAATCGGCATGGGAGACAATTTCTTCATCGGCGACCGCAATGGCGTGCGCACGCCGATGCAATGGAGTCCGGATCGCAACGCCGGGTTTTCGCGCGCCGATCCCCAGCGCCTCTACCTGCCGCCCATCATGGATGCCGTGTACGGATACCTCTCGACCAACGTCGAAGCTCAATCGCGCGATCCCAGTTCGCTGCTGAGTTGGACCAAACGGATGCTGGCCGTGCGCAAGACCAGCCAGGCATTCGGGCGCGGCGCGCGGCGTTTCTTGAGGCCGGGCAACCGCAAGATATTGGCCTATTTGCGCGAGTTCGGCGAAGACACCATTCTCTGCGTGGCCAACCTGTCGCGCTCGGCGCAACCGGTGGAATTGAATCTCGCGGCCTTCAAAGGCCGCGTGCCGGTGGAAATGCTCGGGCGCACCGCGTTTCCGCCCATCGGCGAGCTGCCGTACTTGCTGACCATTTCCGCTTACGGCTTCTACTGGTTCAGGCTTGCCACCGATGCCGCGGTGCCATCCTGGCATGAACAAATTGTGTCCGTCGATGAGCGCCCTGTGCTGGTGCTGTTTGACGGCTGGACCAGCTTGTTTCGCGAGCGGGTGGTGCCCTGGCGCATCGGCATGGCGGAGAAAACCCGCGCGCAGTTCGAGGCCGACACGCTGCCGCGCTATATCGAGACCCAGCGCTGGTATGCGGCGAAGGGCACCGCGATCGAGCGCGCGCGCATCACGGAGCACGTGCTGTGGCAGGAGGGCAAGGTGTCTTGGCTGGTGGCGCTGGTCGAACTCGACGGGGCGGAGGAGCACGCGAGCTACTTCTTGCCGCTGGCTTTGGCCTGGGAAGAACGCGACGAGGAGCGGGTGCGGAATCTCTCCACCGCCGCCGTCGTCAAAATTCGCCAACAGGCCAATGTCGGCGTCATGGGCGACGCGTTCGCGGACGAACTATTCTGTCGCGCAGTCGTCGCGGCCATGGCCGCGGGGCGCGAAATACCGATGTCGCAGGGCAAGCTGAAGTTCAGGCCCACCGCGGCGTTCACGGAGATCGCCGGCGCGGATTTTGCGGAGTTGCCGGTGGAACGGCCGCGCGGTTCCAGCTCGAATACCGTCGTCAACATGCGCGAGCGGCTCATGCTCAAGGGCTATCGCCGTTTGCGCGTCGGCATGAATCCGGAACTCGAGATGGGCCTCTATCTCACCGAGGTCGCGCACTACGCGAACTGCGCGCCGCTCGCCGGAGTGCTGGAATACGTCGCAAACGACGGCCAGACCCGCCTGCTGGCGATGCTGCAGGCCTATGTGGCGAATCAGGGAGATGGCTGGACTTATTCGCTTGAATATATGCGGCGGCACCTCGAACAGTACCGCACCACGCCCGCCGACGATGCGCTTCCCGCCAATGCGCACGAAGCGTATTTGATATTGATCCGGGTGCTGGCGGCGCGCACCGCCGAATTGCATCGCGCGCTCGCGCGGGCGACCACCGATGCGGCGTTTTCTCCCCAGCCGCTGATCCGCGCCGACATCGATGCGTATCGCCAGCGCGCTCTCGAGGAGGCGCGCGTCGCGCTGGATCTCCTCGCGGCAAACTTGGAAGCCGTGCCGGCGGCGGATCGTGAGCGCGCCGCCGCCGTGCTCGCGCAACGCGATCAAATCCTGGCGCGCATCGAGGCCTGCGCGAAAGCGGTGCCGAAGGGTATGAAAATACGTATTCACGGAGATTATCACCTGGGCCAAGTGCTGGTGACGCGCAACGATTTCGTCATCATCGATTTCGAAGGCGAGCCCGGCCACAGTTTGGAGCAGCGGCGAGCCAAGCATTCGCCGCTGCGTGACGTCGCCGGCATGATGCGCTCCTTCGGATATGTGCAACAGAGCGCCTTGCGCAGCGTTGCCCACAACGCGGCCGAGGCCGCGAGATTGGCGCCGTTGGCGCGAGCGTGGGAACTTGAAGTGCGCGCGGCTTTTCTGTCCGCATACGATGCGGCAGCTCGCGGTACGGCCGCCCGGGGCGCGGAGCTCTACGAGTCCTTGCAACCCGGGAACGGAATCCTGGGATTGTTTGAACTCGAAAAGGCGCTGTACGAATTGCGCTACGAAATCAGCAATCGGCCGACCTGGGTTGGCATTCCCTTGCAGGGAATTCTCGACTGGGGCGGCGGATAATGGGAGGCGCTCATGCAAAGTATTGACATGTTGGTGGAAGCGACTCGAGAGTTCCTGCACCAAATCGCGGCTTTTCTGCCGAGGCTGTTGCTGGCGCTGGTCGTGGTCGCCGTGGGCTGGCTGTTTGCCAAAGCGGTGCGCTTCGCCGTCGAGCGCGCGCTGCGCGCCATGAACTTCAATGTGTTGACCGAGCGGGCCGGCACGGACAATTTTTTGAGGCAGACGGGTATGCGCGGCGATACCACCACGCTGTTCGGCATAGTCGCCTTTTGGCTGGTGGTTCTGGCAACCCTCATCATCGCCTTCAACGGATTGGGCCTTACTTACATTACGGACCTGCTGGGCCGCGTCGTCTTGTTCACGCCGAAATTGTTGATCGCGATGCTGATCGTGGTGTTCGGTTCGTACTGTGCGCGCTTCGTCGGCAACGCCGTGCAGTCCTACTGCGCCGATGCACAGATCCCCGACGCCGAAATGCTGGGCAGGATCGTGCGCTACGTGATAATGACTTTCGTCGTGATGATCGCCCTGAGCCAGGTTGAGGTCGGCGGCGACATCGTCCAAAGAACCTTTCTGATCATTCTGGCCGGTCTCATGCTGGCGCTGGCGCTGGCATTCGGACTCGGCGGAAAGAACTGGGCAGCCGCGCTGCTGCAGCGCTGGTGGCCGCAAAGCGGAAAGGATCAGGACAACTGACGCTTCGGCCTGCGGCCAGGGGCTTGCGCCTAGGCGGCAGCGCGCTCGGCCGGCGCTTGTTCGAGCGCCCTGGCCAGCACGTCCTCGATCTTTTCGGCCCAAACGAACTCGAGCCGCGCGCGCACGCTGTCGGGAATGTCCTCCAGGTCCCGCCGGTTTCGCGCCGGCAGAATCACGGTGCGAATTCCGGCGCGTGCCGCAGCCACGCATTTCTCTTTGATGCCGCCCACCGGCATCACGACTCCGCGCAGGCTGATCTCTCCGGTCATGGCGACGTCGGCTCGCACGGTGCGCTGCGTCAGCAGCGAGGCCAGCGACGTTGCAATCGCAACGCCCGCGCTCGGTCCGTCCTTCGGGATCGCGCCGGCGGGGACGTGAATGTGCAGATCGCTCGCATCCAGAATGGTGGGATCGATTCCCAAGCGGTCAGCCTGTGATTTCACCAGGGTCACGGCGGCTTGCGCGCTTTCCTTCATCACATCGCCCAGTTGGCCGGTCAGAATCAATTTGCCGCTGCCCCGCACCCGGCTTGATTCTATGAACAGGATATCGCCGCCGGCCGGCGTCCACGCGAGCCCGGTCGCCACCCCCGGCACGCTGGTGCGCAGCGCAACGTCGCTTTCAAAGCGTGCCGCGCCGAGAATGCGCTCGACGGCGGCGGCGTCGATGGCAACGCTTTGCGCATCGCCCGATGCAATGGTGACTGCGGAGTTGCGCAGCAGCGCACCGATTTGACGCTCCAGGTTTCTGACCCCCGCTTCGCGCGTGTAGTCGGCAATCACGCGGCGCATGGCGTCGTCGGAAATTTGCACCTGCTCCGCGGACAAGCCATTCGCCTGTAATTGGCGTTTGAGCAGATAACGCCGCGCGATCTGCAGCTTTTCCTCCTCGGTGTAGCCGGTAAGTTCAATGATTTCCATGCGGTCGCGCAGCGGCGCCGGGATGGAATCCAGCACATTGGCGGTGCCGATGAACAGTACCTTCGACAGGTCGAAGGGAACACCGAGATAGTTGTCGCGGAATGTATTGTTCTGCTCCGGATCGAGCACTTCGAGAAGCGCGGAGAAGGGGTCGCCTTGGTAGCTCGCCGACAGCTTGTCGACCTCGTCCAGCATCAATACCGGGTTGCGGCGGCCCGCTTTGCGCACCGCCTGCACGATGTTGCCCGGGAGTGCGCCGATGTAGGTGCGCCGATGTCCACGGATCTCCGCTTCATCGTGCACGCCGCCCAGGCTTACGCGCCCGAATTTGAGTCCGATCGCCTTGGCGATGCTCTGCCCGAGCGAGGTCTTGCCGACGCCCGGCGGTCCGACAAAGCAAAGAATGGGGCTGCGGCCTTCGGGATTGAGTTTGCGCACCGCGAGGAATTCGAGAATTCGGCGCTTGACCTTCGTCAATCCAAAGTGATCCTCGTCGAGGACTTTGCGCGCCTGCTCGATGTCGACTTGCTCAGGATCGAGCCTGGCCCACGGCATGGCCAGCAGCCACTCGAGGTAGGTGCGGGTCATGGAGTACTCGGCCGCCTGTTCCGGCATTCTTTCCAGGCGATTGAGTTCGCGCTGCGCTTGCTCCTCGACTTCCGGCGGCATGCCGGCATCCTTGACCGCTTGCTTCAACTCCGTGAGTTCTGATTTGGTAGCGTCGGTTTCGCCGAGTTCCTTCTGGATCTGATGGAGCCGTTCGCGCAGCACCGCTTCCTTTTGCCGGTCGTCAAAGGCTTCGCGGGTTTTCTCATCGATCTGGCGCGATACCTTCAAGACCTCGATGCGGCGGCCAAGCAACGTCAACACGCGATCGAGCCGCGCTTTCAGGTCGAATGTCGCCAGGATCTCCTGCTTGTCGGAGATCTTCAGGTCCATGAAGCTGGCGATCATGTCGGCGAGGGCCGGAATGGATTCAATGCTGCGAATCGCATTGGTCAACTCGCCCGGCGCCTGCGGCAGCAGCTGCACCGCCTCCATCGCCATTTCGCGCAAGTTGAGGCCACGCGCTTCGATTTCCCGATCGAATACCGTGACTTCCCGATGCCGGTCGATGCGCGCCACCAGGAAGGGATCGCGGCTCACATAGTCCAATATGGTGAATCGCTCCTCGCCTTGGGCTATCAGATGATGCGAGCCATCCGGCGCGGTGATGAAGCGTACGATCGAGGCGCAGGTGCCCACGCGATGCAGTGCATCAGGAGACGGATCCTCGACAGTTGAGTCGTTTTGCAGCAGCAGGCCGACGCGGCGCTGAGTGCGCACCGCTTCCTGCGCTGCGGCGAGCGAGGCTTTGCCCGCGATCGCGACGGGCAGCACCACGCCCGGGAACAGCACCGCATTGCGCACCGGCAGAATGATCAAGACATCTTCATCGGTGTTCATGCTGCGTCCCTCGTCAAGCGCAAATGCAGGCAGCCGCGGTCCAATCGGCGCTCGATCAGGACATAGTGCCCGGGCGGCAATTCGATGCGCCGCCGCATGCGGCCATAGGGAATTTCCAGGCGCACGACATTCATCGCGGCGCTGAGTGAGGGCGGCGGCACGGTCGTGTCGATTTGCAGGCCCGTGGGGGTGAGCTGCACGATGACTTCGTCGACGCGGGCGCCAGGCAAGGCAACGATGACGGTCACCTGTGATCCGTCCGCAAAGATGTCGGCCGGGGGCTCCCATATGGGTTGGGAGGCGGGCGCCGCGATGAGATCGAAAAATTGCCGATGCTTGCGTTCAGCTTGCTCGAGCAGTGCGCAGGCTTCGGCCCACATCCACGATTTTCTGCGGTAGATATCCATTTGGACTCAGATGCGGGCATCGCATCAAAGTTCAAGGGCGGAAAGCCGCCGCGAACGCGCTTCGCTAGGTCGTGCGCGGGGCCGGCCGGTCGGCCGGTCGGTCAGCCACTCGGACGGTATAGCCGCCGGATTTCTCGTCCGCCCGCAAGGTGAGCAATCCGCGTTTCGCCGCATCGCTCAGCATGTCGTTGAATGACCTAAAGCCATAAAAACGTTCATTGAAGCCCGGTTGGCGCCTCTTGATGGCTTGTTTGATCATGGAGCCCCAGATCGGTTCGCTGCCGCCGCGCTCTTCGGTCAGAGCTTCCAGTGTGTCAACGATCTGCTCGAGTGCGTCGTTCAAATCCGGACCCTTGTTCTCGCTCGGCGTGCTCCCGGATGCCGCCGGAGCGCGCGTCGCTGCCGCCGTGCGACGGCGCACTTTGGAGGGTTCTTTGCGAACCAAATCATCGTAATAGATGAATTCATCGCAATTATTGATGAAAAGATCCGAGGTCGAATTCTTGACGCCCACACCGATGACGGTCTTCGCGTTTTCGCGCAGCTTGCTCACCAGCGGCGAGAAATCCGAATCGCCGCTCAAGATGACGAACGTGTCGACATGTCCCTTGGTGTAGCACAGATCAAGCGCATCGACGACCATGCGGATGTCGGCGGAGTTCTTGCCTGACTGCCTGACATGCGGAATTTCGATGAGCTCGAACGCCGCTTCGTGCAGACCGCGTTTGAAGTCCTTGTAGCGCTCAAAATCGCAATAGGCTTTCTTCACCACGATGTGGCCCTTGAGCAATAGACGCTCGAGCACCTTCTCGATATCGAAACTAGGATACTTGGCATCGCGCGCGCCGAGGGCGATGTTCTCCAAGTCCAGGAAAACCGCCATGGTGGCATCGGAGGCTTTGGCCGACATTCGAAAATCCTTTAGAACCAGTTGTAATTGAAGCTTACGCTGATTCGCTCGGCATGGACGGAGTTGGGCACGACCTCGTGACGCAGCCAACTTTCGAACAGCAGCAGCTGCCCTGCTGCGGCCGGGAATGTAACCCACGGCCGCGCCTCGCGTTTCGCCGCTGCCCTGCGCGGCGGCGCGGCCATGAATCGATCCAGCCGCGGATCCTCGAACTTCGTGCCGGGAGATCCACGCGGCACTTGCACGTAGTAGGTACCGCTCAATGTGGAGTGGGGGTGAAGGTGCAAACTGTGCACCGTGTGCTGCGGCATGATGTTCACCCAGCAATCGGTCATCTCGAGTTCGCGCCCCTGCAGATCCCATTCGACGGCGGCGGCGAAGGCTGCGACGTGGCGCTCGAGCTTGCGCCGCAACGATTCAAAGGTCGGCGAAACAGTCTGCAGGCGATGCACCGACCCGTAGGATGTATAGCCGCCCGGATAATTCTTCAAGGACCAGCGGCGTCCCGCCGCATCGTCCAGGCGAAGCTGCCGGCATTCCTTCAACAGCTGTCGATTGAGACCGCGCGAATCGCCCCGTTGCAGCGCCGCGGCATACACCAGCGTGGGAAAAAGCGTGTGTACGGGCATCGCCGGCTGGATCGCGGCGCTTAGCGCGCCGGTTCCGACAGCTTGACTTCGTTGAATTGAATGAGGGGCGCCACATCGGTGTAGCGCGGAATATCGGCTTGCAGTAAGCGTGAACCGGGTTTGTTCGGATACAGAATCGAAAGTTTGATCATCGAAGTGCCTCAGCGATAACTCACAAAAAAATGACTAGGGTGCTGCTGCGGAACCGGCGGGCGCGCGTGAATCGTGCGCGCCATAAAGCACGGCGGCCCGCGGGAAGCCCAGTGCTTTCGCGGATTTCGGATCCGTGGGCGCAATGCCGATCGACTCGGCGGCGTTCCCGGCCCCAGGGTTCCAGCGCCGTGACCTTGTAGCCCATTCCGGTCAGGGCCTTGACCGTGTCCCCGGAGAGCGCGAACGGTTCCGCTGCGATGGTGTCAGGCCACCATTGATGATGAATGCGCGGCGCATCGACCGCTTCCTGCAGCGACATGCCGTGATCGATGACATTGACGATGACTTCGAGCACCGTGGTGGTGATCCGCGATCCGCCCGGCGTGCCCACGATCAGGACCGGCTTGCCCTCTTTGAGCACGAGGGTCGGGGTCATGGAACTCAACGGGCGCTTGCCCGGCGCAATCGCATTGGCCTTGCCCTGTACCAATCCGAACAAGTTTGCAACGCCGGGCTTGGCGGTAAAGTCATCCATTTCATCGTTCAAAAAGAAGCCGGTGCTGCCGGCGATGACTTTGGCGCCAAAGTTATCGTTGATCGTGTAGGTCATCGACACGGCGTTGCCCGCGCGGTCGACGACCGAGAAGTGCGTGGTGCTGGCATGCTCATCGGCCGCCGCTTGGCCCTTCAATGCGGAAGAGGGCGTGGCGCGGTCGGGTAGAATATGGGCTCGAATGGTCTCGGCATGGCGAGCCGATAGCAGGCGCGCGGTCGGGTTGTCGATGAATGCTGGATCGCCCAAGTAGGTGTTGCGGTCGCGATAGGCATAGCGCATCGCCTCGGTCATGAAATGAACCGAGCCGCTCGAATGAAAACCCAAAGCCGCCAAAGAGTAGCCTTGAAGTACTTGCAGCATTTCGCACAAGGTCACGCCTCCCGAACTCGGCGGAGGTGCGGAAACGATGGTGTAGCCCCGATAGGGGCAGGTAACCGGCGCCGGCTCCGTCACGGTATACGCCGCAAAGTCTTCCGCGCTCAGCCGCCCCCCGTGAGCGCGGGAAGCCGCGCCGACCGCGGCCGGTATGGCGCCGTGATAGAAGGCATCCGTGCCGCCGTCGGCGATGGCGCGCAATGTGGACGCAAGATCTCTCTGGATCAACCGGTCGCCCGGCACGAAGGGCTCGCCGTTCTTGAGGAATATCGCGGCAACGTTTGTTTGCTCCCGAAAGGCCTTGGTGCCTTCCGCCAAAACGTCGACATCCCCTCGCATCAGAATGAAGCCTTCTTCCGCCAGTTTGATCGCCGGTGCGATCAGCGCGGCGCGCGGCAATGTGCCGAACTTCTGACGCGCCGTCTCCAAGCCCATGACGGTGCCGGGAACACCGACCGCAAGATAGCCATCCACGCTTTTGCTGCCCAGGACATTGCCTTGCGCATCCAAAAACATGTCGGCGCGCGCGGCCATGGGCGCCTTCTCACGAAAATTGATGAATATATTTCGGCCGTCGGCCAAGTGAATCGTCATGAAGCCGCCGCCGCCGAGGTTGCCGCAGCAGGGGTGTGTAACGGCAAGCGCATAGCCGACCGCTACGGCGGCATCCACGGCGTTGCCGCCCTGACGCAGAATGGCGGCGCCCACATCGGAGGCGAGATGCTGGGAGGTCACGACCATCCCGTCGCTCGATTCCAGTTCCAGAGGGGCCGCGGCGTGAGCCGGCAGGCAGGGTGCGAGCAGGAGCGCGATTGCGAATCGATACAACATGAGCGCAAGAGTAACGCAACGATCGGGCCGGCGGCAGCAAGTTCTCGCCGAGTGCCAACTCAGGTTGGTGAAAGTCCCGACGAATTCGCGCGATTCCCTACGGTGTTGCGGGTGCCGGCGTCGCGAGCGGTTGTCCCTTATCGATGATCCAGCTCGACACCACCATAGCATCGGCTCCGGGTCCCGGAACGACGCTGTGCACGGCGCCGCGCGGATTGAAGAAACTCTCTCCGGTCTTCAGGGTCCGATCCGGTTGCCCCCGGACCTTGAGGATCAGCGGGCCTTTGAGCACGTAGCCGGCCTCATCGCCCGGGTGGGTGTGAAACCCGATGGAGGAGCCTGCCGGCAGCGTCGCGGTGCCGATCACGATTTCCTTGCCGGCAACACCCGATTGATCGTGACGCTCGAGTATGGTCCGTACGGGCTGTGGGGCATCCTTGGGTTCATCGGCGGCGGCATTCAAAGACAGCGCAGCAATGGCGAGGAGCGACAACTGAACTAGCTTCATGGTATTGATCTCACTTTGTCGAAAGATTTACCTGGGCAAAATAGCCGCTGATGGCAAGGACGTCGGCATCATTCAACTGCTTGGCGACCGAGCGCATCAATTCACCGGCATCGTTCTTGCGGGTGCCCTGCTGAAATGATTTGAGCGCGCTGCCGATGAAGTCGGCTGTCTGTCCGGCCAAATAGGGCGCGGCGTGCAATACACCGACACCGTCCGGCCCGTGGCAACTGTTGCACGCCTGAACCCGTATTCGTTCATCGCCTTGGAATGCCAATTGGTGGCCGCGCGCGAGCTGCGGGGCGTTGAGCGTCTTGGGTTGCGGACTCAGCGGCACCGGCATGGACGCGTACTGCATGGCATATTTTATACGCTGCTTCTCGCTCAACGCTTTGGCAAAATTGCCCATGATCGGATTGTCTCGCGACCCGTCTGCGTAGTCGTCCAACTGTTTTTTTAGATACTCCGCGGACTGGCCCGCGATCCGCGGCACATGCGCAGCCGCCATGCCTTCGCCGTGTGCGCCATGGCAGGCCTCACAGGGCGCTGCCGGCGCCTCGGCCGCAGCCGTCGTGCCTGCCGGCTTTGCCGCGGGCTTTGCCGCCGGCGCGGTCTGCGCCGGCGCGCAGGGCATCACCACCAGCATGATCGAACCCGCGAGCACGGGCAGGCAACTGCGATGCCGCGGAAACGCTCGATGCGCGTTCATGCCGACACCAGCCGGCCGGGATTCTTCAAGTACTTGCTCTTGAGGGCGTCGATCGCCCAGTAGGTCAACGCGCCGAGCGTGCCGGTGGGATTCCACGAGGCATTTTGCGGATAGTTGGAAGCGCCGATGACGAACACGTTCGGCACGTCCCAGGACTGCAAATAGCGATTGACCACGCTGGTTTTCGGGTTGTCGCCCATCACGCTGCCGCCGGTGTTGTGTGTGGTCTGATATTGCGTGACCGTATAAGGACCCTTGCGCGGATTACCGGCCACCTGCTTGGCGCCCATGGCCTTGCCGATCTCGACCGCTTTCGCCGTCACGTGCGCCGCCATCCTGATGTCGTTTTGCGGAAAATCAAAGGTCATCCGCAGCAGCGGCTGGCCCCAGGCATCGCGGTAGGTGGGATCGAGATCCAGATGGTTTTGCCGCTGTGCCACCGAGCTGCCGTGCAAGCTGAACATCACGGTGTGGTTGTAGTGCTTGACCACCGCCTGCTTCCAGCCCTTGCCCCAATTCGGCGTGCCCGGTGGAACCGGGTGGTACTGAATCGGGCGGCCGTTGGTATTCACGGCGCCGATAAAGGCGCCGCCGATGAAGCCTAGGCCGCCATGGTCGAAATTGTCGCCCGCGAAGTCATTGATCAGCGTGCCGGACGCGCCCGATGCCATGAAAGGATTGATGTGCACGTCGTCATCAAAGAACGATGCCACCGTGCTCATGGTCTGGTAGGCATAATTGCGGCCGACGACGCCTTGTCCCGTCGCGGCATCGTAGGGTGTCCCGATACCCGACAACAGCAGCATGCGAACGTTGTTGAGCGCAAACATGGACGTGATCACCAGCGATGCCGGCTGTTCGAACTCGCGGCCGACGGCGTCGATGTAGGTGACGCCGGTGGCGTGCTTCTTGGTCGAATCGAGATTGATGCGCTGAACCTGGCAGCCGGTGCGCAGCTCGAAGTTCGGGTTGGCGAGCAACACCGGCAGGATCACCGTCTGCGGCACGGACTTGGCGTAATGTTCACAGGCGTAGCGTTCGCAGAAGCCGCAAAAGACGCAGGCATTGAGCTTCATGCCTTCCGGGTTGGTGTAGGGCTGGCTCAAGTTCGACGAGGGCTGCGGAAAGGGGTGGTAGCCCAAACTGCTCGCGGCTTTGCGAAACATCGCGCCCGAATAGTGTTCTTTTTGCGGCGGCGTCGGATAGTCCCGCGATCGCGGCGACTCATGCGGATCGCCGCCCGGCTGGATCTGACCCTTGATGTTGCCTGCCTTGCCGCTGGTGCCGAGCAGATACTCGAAGCGATCGTAGTGCGGTTCGAGATCATCGTAAGTGACACCCCAATCCTGAATGGTGAGATCCGCATCCAGAAAATTCTTGCCGTAGCGCTCGCGTGTGCGCGTCGCCAATTGAAAATCGTTTGCCTGGAATCGGTACGTCTGGCCGTTCCAATGCACCATGGAGCCACCGAGGCCCGTGCCCGGCAGAAACGACTCCCAGCGCCGGACCGGCAGCGCCACCTGCGATGCCTGGTTGCGAAACGTGACCGGCTCGCGTGTATTGTCCTGCATCATGGCCTTGCGAATATCGAAGCGCAGTTCGTCATGGATGGCCGGGCTTTGAAACTCGGGGACGGTGAATCGCGTCTGGCCGCGCTCCAATCCCACGACTTTATAGCCCGCCGCCGCGAGTTCCTTGGCGACGATACTGCCGACCATGCCGACGCCGATGACAACGACATCGACTTCTTTGAGACGCTGCACCATGGTGGTCTCCCTTGAAGTGCGGTTAGAGGTTTGCGGGAATGTCTTGACGCATGTGGATATGGCCTTGGCCGTCCTCGGCGAGGCTCATCGGTTCGCGCACGAACTTCACGCCGTGATGATCGATGGCCTCGAAATAGTCGGCATAGGCGCCGGGAAAGCCGATCATCCGCCACGCCGCCATGTCGCGATTGCCGCCATACACCGGATCGCTGAAGAATCCCTCCACGCTCATTTTCAGCAACATGTCGAAGAAGATCCCTGAAGGCACGCCATCCAGATCGTGCGCTCCGGACTCGAGAGACTTGAGGTATGCGTCCTGATCGTCGGCCGACATTTCATGGAAGGGCGTCTTATGCGCTTCCAGGTCGCGGCTGATTGCGCGCAGACAGGTGTGAAAAAGCTCGCCGGGCGTAAAGGGCAGCTGATAACCCTGCGACGGCGTCCCCGCTTGCCACGGACCGCTGCGGTACAGCCGCTCGCCCGCGCCCCATGCACCGCCCAGTTGCTTGTCGAGATAATTGGGAACCGCTGCACCGAGA
>Ga0179592_10000085_pt1 | contig 39426 bp, 66 predicted proteins | sample CZODoug2_1_08_16_FD_148623 | JGI IMG/M metagenome (GOLD analysis project Ga0179592, IMG submission 148623) | Vadose zone soil fungal communities from Angelo Coast Range Reserve, California, USA - CZODoug2_1_08_16fungal (Illumina Assembly) | ecosystem: Environmental > Terrestrial > Soil > Vadose...
TTGCGCCCATGCCGCTGCAGACGGTGCCATTTGCAGCGGCATGGGCGCAACGTCCGCTTCGGAGAGAAAGGCGCATGATCGCCAAAGTCAGAATCGCGCCCGTCGAGAGATGGTGCCTGCAAAATCTCGCTGACCTTGAAGAATGGCCGAGTGGAAGGAAGCTTGTTGGTTTGGAAATAGAAATCATAACCGAATCAATGCAGCAGCGGGGAGATTGCTTAGTGCGGGGTAGACCAGGAGATGGCAGAATTTGGAAGTTGACCGATAAAAGCAAGAACATCATCGGCCAGATTATGTACCCGACAAAAATAGATGATGACTTGATGCTCTGCGAGCACATGTTAGAGATGGATTGATGCCTGAGCACTACACAAAGAACACGCTGGAAGCGACGGTTTGGTGTAATCGCTGCAACGCTATGACGCAACACCGCGTGGATTCAGGTCGCCGAGGACCCTGCTTGCCATGTATGGAAAAGCAGAAGGCGGATAACGAAGTGAAGCGTATTCGGAAGGGTCTGGCGGAAGAAGCGCGAGAGGAAAGAGAGAAGCGGGAACCGAGGCTGTTTTGAAGCTAGAGATTAAGCGCATCTTCGACGATGCCGAGTTTTCAGTTTGGCAGGTAGGCTTTTGGCAACTGACGCACACGAAAGACGGGAGAGCACTTCTGGGAATGGACAGGAGCCAAGCATGAGCAAGCAGCAGCCCGACAGCCGCGAGAGATTAGGGGAGGCCATCAGCCAGGAGAAGCCGCTGAACGTCTGCGCGCGGCACCCCACAGGTACAGTGTACTTTGACGGGCCGGATGGGGCTTGCCCGGCTTGCGAAGCGGAGAGAAGTTGGCTTGAGTTAACGCGAGGGATGGAGCCGCCGATGGGACATAAAGAGTGAAGCTAAGACCGCTGGATTTGGATGAGATTTACGAAGTGCTAGATAGTGATTGGCTTTATGATTTGCTGCCAGGAAATGGCACAGACGATTTTATTTTGCAGCAATTACGCATGGAGTTCTAGATATGAGCAAAGAAAGAGCGGATAGTTCAAAGCAAAAAATGAATCCGATTTTACTTTCGGCGAAATCCCCGCACTACGCAACCCCTGCCAGTCTTTACGACCAACTGAACGCAGAGTTTCATTTCAATTTCGATCCATGTCCATACAACGAAGAATATCACGGGCCGCTATTCAGCTTTGATGGCCTGAATGTCTCATGGGCTAACAAGCGCGTATTTTGTAACCCTCCATATGGCAGAGCAATCACAAGATTTATGATGAAAGCGATAGAGGCGGATCTGGCTGTTTTTCTTGTGCCTGCGAGGGTCGACACGGCATGGTTCCACGACTTAGCTTTACCTCATGCAAAAGAAATTCGTTTCCTGCGAGGACGGTTGAAGTTTGAAGGCTGCAAAAATTCTGCCCCCTTCCCTTGCATGTTAGTGATTTTCAAGTTCGGGATTGACTTTTCTGGTGCGGCAAAATAAAATGTGCTCGGGAAAAAACTTTGCTGGCGGCGCTGCTTCCCACCTGACCCCCAAGGCCAGATATGGCAGCGCCAGTCAGCGAGTTTTCATATTCACGCCTGAGGGAATTTGGCTCGCAAAATGTTCATCTCAGTAGAAGCTGTGCGTTGGGTGTTCACTCACTCTAAGTCTGAGCGTAGCGCGCGGCTTGTGCTATTGGCGATTGCCACCCACTGTAACGATGACGGATGTTGCTGGCCGGGCATGGATGCGCTTATGCGCTATACGCGATTGTCTAAAAATACTATTCTTCAGGCGCGCGATGAATTGGTAGGACTCAAGGAACTGACAGTTGAGATCGGGGGTCGAGGTGCCGGAGACACCAACCACTATTACCTAACAGCCTTCATGGAATCAAGGGTTCAGAAGGGTTCAGAAAATCCAGATAAGGGTTCAGAAACAGCCGAAAAAGGGTCCACCCATCTGAACCCGAATAAGAAGTTAGAAGAAATAATACTAGAAGAAAGGCGTCCTATAGATTTTGCTGAAGAAGCAATCAAAGAAAGTCACCGAACCGGAGAATCCGCCGACGCAATTCTCAAACGACTGATGAAGAGAGGAGAGACTAATGCTGCTTGATGAGATTCGAGAGATTGGCGAGATCATTGCGCCGAAACTTTACGGCAAGTCTTACCGCGAATTAGCTTTCGCCGAGAACATGGGAGGGATAGAAAAGAGCGAACTCTTCCATGTCTGCGCAACGGCACAAACGATTCGGCTTGAAGCGATGAAGACAGCCGCATGGTCTTATGGAAGCAAGAGGACTAAGTACGGCTGGCCTGAGATTCTTGAAATCTGTCACGCAATCATTGAGCGTCCCGGAGCAATTGAAAAGCAGAAAGCTGAGCTTCGATTAAAAGGATACCTGCAATGAGCGATAGTGAACTACGGCAAGCATTAGAAGCGCTGGCGGACAAGATGGGTGAACGCTGCGGGGATCACTGCCTGAACAGTTGCCAAATGTGCGAAGCTAGAAATAATCTGCTACTGATTTTACATCGCGCGTATGAGCAGCGGGAATACTACGACGCTGAGAAGCAAGAAGGACTTCGCTTCTGCGGGAGATGCAATCAGCGGCGGTACTTCTCGAATGGAAAATGTGAAATGTGTGTGGCGCTCGGAGCCGAGCAAATCATTGAAATTGACGAGGACGGCAAAGTCCACGGCGATATTTCCGGTGTAAAGCGAACTCGTTAGCCATGGGCCCGGCGGCGGCGCAGCATGGGAGCTAAAGGGACGTGAAAATGGGTTACCAGCACAATCTAGCCTTAAAGTATCACTGCCGGTTCGCATTTGAAACCGCGCATCCAAGGTTCCATTTCGTGCGCCGGGGCCTGAGCATAATCATCTCGGTCAATTCGGGCTATGAGTGAATTGAGATGGGCTTTGGCGGGCCGGTCTGGCACTGCTCGGTTTCTGATCCGGTGATTGGATTGAGTGATTCGCGCCGCTGCCGCGAGATGGCTTATGAGCAGCTCGCTGGAGTCGGCGATGCCTCGCTTGGCGAGTGGACAGAAGACCGGCCAAAGGCGTTCCATTTGCGCAGGCGGCTGAACGCAGCGGAGGAAAAGCGCGTGGGCCCGGCAGTGGATTGCCGCACGACCGCAGAGGGCCAGCAGCGATACGAAGCAATAAAGCCGGTCCTGCCAAAAGAGGCGCTGTATCTTGTGCGGGAAGAAGTGCCGGGGATTGCGATTTGACCCACGAGCTAACCATCACCCACGACCTGCGGATGCTGGCCCGCCCGTTCGGCATAAATTGTAGCTGTAATTTTAAGGCTGCGGCTGAAACGTATGCCGAAGCCGTTAGAATCGTGAAGCAGCATCAACAGCAAGAAGAGCGCAAGGCGCAAGGAAAGGAGCCGCAATGAGTGTCATGTCCGAGCTGTGGGCGAAGTACCAGAAGTGGAAAGCGAAGCGCAATCAGCGGACCTTCTGCTATTGCCCGGAATGCCGAAACGAGCTTTGCAGCGACGAATCAACTACCTGCTACGACGGGGGGAGTTTCGTGACTTACGATTGCGGCAAGTGTCATACGGAATCTATCTGGGACTTCGATACGCCAGTGCCGCTATTGCTGAAGTACATCGGCACTAAAAAAGTACAGCCATGAGTTTTGAGGCCCCCGCGACGGAAGGCGGAGGCCCGGTGGTCCCACACATGTCACTGCTTGGCCGAGGATTCTAGCATGGAAAGGAGGGCCCTATGTGGCCAACATTCACGAAGAAAAATGAAGTCTGGGATGGAACGGAAAGGCGGATTCGACAGCATCCAACAGTTCACCACCGTCGCGCCAGCGATAGGCTAGCGGAAGAGGACGACGCTTCGACTAGCATGTTTCTACTCGGCGCAACGAGTAATATGGGCAATGACGGTCCTCTGCTCGGCGGTATCGGTGCAGCAATAGAGTCGCCACCGGAGGCCTCTCAGTTTCAAGGATTCGGTGGAGGAGAGTCCGGTGGTGGCGGGGCAAGCGGCAGTTACGATGCGCCGAGTGACAGCGGAAGTTCTAGCGATTCTTCTAGTTCGTCCGACTCTTCATCATCCGACACGAGTTCATCGGACAGCGGAAGTTCTGGGAGCGGCGATTTCTAGCATGGAATGTGCTATAGTCTCGCCGAAAAGGAGCACTTTATGGACATTGAGCAGACCGCCAAGATTTGCCACGAAGCCAATCGAGCCTATTGCGAAACTATCGGTGATGCCTCGCAGCCGAAGTGGGAGGACGCTCCCGAGTGGCAAAAGCTATCCGCCAGGAACGGCGTGGAGTTTCACTTGGCGACGCTGAAAGAAGGCGCAAAACCGGACCCAAGCGCTTCGCACGCCAACTGGATGCACGAAAAAGCCGTGGCTGGATGGAAGTACGGTCCGGTCAAAGACGCGGCGAAGAAAGAGCATCCGTGCTTCGTGGCCTACGAGGATTTGCCGGTCGAGCAGAAGGCCAAGGACTTCATCTTTTGCGGGATTGTTGAGGCGCTTTACCGGGTGTCACCGCGCACCGCAGGAGCGGGCGGATGAGCGCGCTTACCAAGTTCGGGCACCTGTTCAAGGTAATTTTCACCGGTGCGGTCAAGGTAGAGAAAGCAGTGGAGCCCTACGTCGAGGCGGTCGTGCCCGCAACCATTCCTGCCTTCCATGTATTCGATGTCGGTGTAGAGATCGTAAAAGACGTCGAAGCCGCATTTGGAGCCGCTGGCGTCGTGCAAGGCGGCGCTGCGAAGCTGGAGGCAGCATTGCCGGGCTTTGGGTTGGCCCTAAACGCCTACACGCTCGCGAAGTTCCCTGGCAGCGAGGCGATACTCAAGGCCGAGGCTTACGTGCTAGCAAAAAAGGGCCTGCTCAACGCGATTGTGGCGTATGCGAACGCCATCCCTGAGAGTGTGACGGTAGCGCCGTCACCCACCGCCATGATAGCGGCCACCGCCACCGCTGCAGCCCTGAACGCGGCAAAGTCACAGGCTGGTACTGCGGGCTAAAATTGGGGAGATCGTCGCTCCTGTGGCGATGCGGGGCTGCGCAAATGGCATTGTAGAGAGATTCCCGCCGGTCATTGTGCCCCGGTGGGGAAACGGGGGAGCGCGAAGCTGGGCAGGCAATACTGAGGGGAATGGTTTCGCGCTCCTCTTATGGCTTGGCGGCGGGCGTTACTTCCTGAGCGGGTACTGGGAGTTTCGACGCGAAGGCTCGAGTAACGTTGGCGGCGAGCGTGTTGGCGAAGCCGAAGAACCAGCGGTAGAACACATGGGAAGTGGCATCCGGCATGGGCAGCGAGCCGATCGCCGCGCTCATCACGTAGTACAGCATAAGACTGATCATCGTGGGATGAAGTTTGATGAAGGCAAGCAATCCGGTCATCCATTTCTCCTAAAAAACGAGGGCGGGGCACTGGCCGATTTTCGGACTTACTTGGCTTTGTACTGGATTTGGGGTTGTTGTCAGCGGCAGCCAGCGCCCTCACCCCGTAAGGCTATCGTGGGCTAGGCGTTTGCAAGCGTCAATCCATCCGTCGGGCAGGTGTAACTCAAGTGTTAAGGCTGTCTGCTACCGTGCTGCCAGGGGTATACCATTCGTTGTAGATGCCGATGACTTTTGCAGCGCGTCCCGGGTCCGTGCTCCAAGTTTTGCTCACCGCGATGACGTACTCGAATGGACCGGGGGCCGCCAGAGCCTGTGCGTAGTGAGGGTAAGAGCCCGACAGGTGCTTGAGCGTGGCCATGCGATCCTGGAAGCAAGTTTTGATGTCGGGATACTCGACAAAATTCGCACTCACGACTTTCCAAGAGCCGCCTAAAAACTCCCTGGTAGGCAAAGAAATGGTTCCATAGACTGGGTGTTGGTGCTGCTTCATCCCGAACAAATTGTTGTCATCCCTAGCCAGTGCGGATTGCCCGTAGTTGCTCTCTTCGGCCGCTTCACAAGCCGCCATGTTGGGGAAAATGTGCCCGCCATCGACGGCCGCTTGCGCCATCGCTTCGAGCCATTGTTTTCGTTCCAAAGTCAAGGCCGTCTCCTGCTCTGTAGCCAGCGCATCAGCGCGTCCAGCAGCGGGTAGACGAGCGGGGCGATCAGCACGCCGATAACTACCCACATGATGGGCCAGAGCACGCTCACAAGTGCTCCAGTGCGAGATTCGTATCGACGCCCGCGCCACTAATCATGATGTCATGCGCGATGGCTCGGTCGCGTTGCTGCGTTACTTCGTCGTTGATGCGGTGCAAGTGGCCGTGAGCGTGCACCGAGGCTTCCTTGTGCACAAAGGGCTTGATGAATTTCTGGCAGGCGGTTAGATCGGGGAGCGTTCCCGGCCCGTAGGCTTCTTGCCACAACCGATAGAATTTAATCATGCCCACAGCGACGCGCTCTTCCATTGATTCAGCAAGAAGGTAAGCAGTCTGGTCAGAACCCATCGGTCGTTGTCTCCGTCACTCGAGCTGTCCCTGCTCCCTATCGCTCTTTCTCTTTGGCACGTTGCGTAATTGCTGCCCGATGCTCTTGATGCGCTCGCCGTGAGCCTTGCTCTGCTCTTCTAAGCGCCCTTCGTAATACTTCTGTTGGTCCCGCAACCGGAACCACTGATAGCCATTTAGCATCAAGAGAGCGCCTACGAATAAAGAGGTAAGCACGATAGCAGCAATAAGCGAGACCGAGGTAGTCATGTCAGTTGCTCAGGATCGGCGAGATATTGAATGAAACAGAAAGTTGTGTCGGCGGCGTAGCGCACGCTGATGCCGCTGCCACGTCATATCTAACCGTGATCGTCCCGTTTGGCTTGAAGATCGTTGTGCCAACTCCAGTACTCGTATCGACAGCACTATCCCACTGCTGCTTGCCAGTAGTGAGTGTCAACGTTTGGGTAGCCGTGCCATCTGAGATCGTAATGATCGGCGCTGTGGCGCAGGTAGTGACATTCTGCGAACTTGCCATGATGCGCGTGATGTTCGCGGCGTTCTGCACTCGCCAGTTGCACATCAGATAGTTCGTGGCGTTTACGATGGGAGTGATCGTCACGTAGCAGGTGTTGGGGATGGGATTGTTGAGCAGAGCACGCGGAAGACTGCCTGTATATGTCTGTAGGTTCCTACAGAACGCAGCTCCTGCGGCCCCTGCCGCTCCGAGATTGCTTCCAGTTGTCGTATAGGTAAGCGTCGTTGCCGTGACCGCCGTTATCCCGCTTGTAGCTCCTGCCGGGGAATACCCGTCGTATCCGGCTGGGTTTGCGCCCTCCACAAACAAGGCATCGCCAACAGAGCAATTTGTGTTGACTGCTGCCCCTTGGTTGGTCAGCGTTAAAACAGCCGTAGTGCCCGTAGATGTTCCACTTATAATCGTGAATTGACTTTCACAGGAGTTTGCGCCGTTATCGAATAGCGACCCCGCATTGTTGATGCATTTAGACGTACCAGAAGCGATGTTTCGTACATCAGTTTCTTCGACTACACCACCAGCAAGTATTTTTAATCCCCCCGTATTCGAATCGGCGGAAAAAACTCCCACGATACCGCCATTGATATGCAGGTAAGAATTGGCGTCAACTTGAATTGCCGAACCGTTTGGCGTTCCGAAGAACGAGCCACCGATAAACCAAACATCCTGGGAGTTCGTGATTGTCGTGCAAGCAGTAGCGCTTCCACATTCATCTACTAAGCCACCGTACAGTTTGAACCCAGCCCCGGCTGGAGCTCCACTAACCCCGTTAAAAATAATGTTACCGCCGCCGTTGTTTCCGTATTTGGTGGCCCTTGATTCGCCGTTACAAGGCTGGCATTGGAAGCCGACGCCAGTATTCCCGAAAATCGTTGAGTTGTAGAAGAAAATAGTCGATTGTGAAGAGACGGCATTCCCTCCAAAACGCTGAACGGTAACATCATCAAATGCCTGTGCGCTTGCATTCGCTGTGATAGTAGTGCCGAAACTAGACCCAAGCATCCCATCAAAGGTTAATCCCTTTACTCGCGCGAAACCTACATTCCCATTTAGCAATAAAACTGTGGAGGGCGCATAACCTGTCAGTGAAATGACACGGGACTGGTCGGAACCATCTCCAAGGATAGTCACGCCGGAACGGGCCGCAGCGGGATTGATACTTATCTGTGCGGTCAACAAACTATAGTTGCCAGAAGGAAAATATAAGGTTGCTGCTGCTGTTGGTATTCCAAGATTGCCCGTACCGCTCAGCGTTTTCATTTGAGCGAGCATGGCGGTTGTAGCAGCGAGCACAGCCGCATCATCCAGCGTCCCCCAAGTGAACACGAAGCAAGGTGCCGCACCAAAACTTGAGCCGATAACGGCTGTCGTGGAGTTCGTGACGCTTATAATGGGAAGGTTCGACCAATAGGTGCCACTGCCAACAGAGCAGGAAGTAGATTTATTCACGTCCGCTGCTGTGAACACACAGTCAGTGCAAGTAATGGTAAAATTGCTAATACTTCCATTTGCGCTTTCCTGTGTATCCCCCTTCGCTCCGTAGTTCTTGACGTTGAACACCGGGCCCGGGCCTGAAGATGAGGCTGGCAAGGGCGAGTTAGGGGTAACGCCGCCGCCTCCGCCCCAGCCCTTCAGCGTCACATTCAAGCCGCCATTGCCGGACATGACTGTGACATTGACGCGAACGAAGTTCTTGCCGGTGCCCAAAGTGGCGGTAGTTGCCGAGCCTACCGTTGTGCAGCTTTGCGATGCGATTAAATCTCCGCTGCCCCACGATGAGCCGTCAGAAGAAGAATCCGCCTGTATAGAACAGGTATTCATGCTGGTTTGCGGACTCCAGGACATGAAGAACGAAGAAACGCCGGTATTGGCGAAACTTGTTCCTGGTCCTTTCGTGCCCGTCGTCACGAAGCTGTAGTTCTGGATGAAATCCTGCGCGCGAGCGCTGGAAGCAAAGAGAAGCAGAAGCAGTAAGAGTCGTTTCATTCTGGGAGTCCTCTAATTCGATGGCATTAGTGTGAATACCATGGTCGGAAGCTGCGTGGCGCTCGCATTCAGAATGGTTGCGCTATCGGCTCCTGCCGAAGTTTTATACTGGAGCGCGACGTTATGAGCTGCGCCGTCTCCGGTGATGACCCAGTTCAAGCTAACGGGCTGAAGCACGCCAGCCGCCGTGGTTGTCTCTGTTGTTTCAACCAGCAGGCCAGCGTTGGCTGTCCCGCACGCTGCGTTATCCGTCAGTGCCAAGCTCGCTAGCACTGCGCCTGTTGCCGTGCCAATGGCTCCGCTGGCTGAAATACCGAGTTTCCAGCCAGTGGGTATCGTGACCGTGAAGCAAAGGTTGGTGCTGTCGGCTACGACGTAAGTGGTTGATGCAGTTGTGTAGTTGCCGCCGCCAGAGCCCTTCTTGAGCGTGAGGCCCATGGTGGTTGTGCCCGCGCCATTCTGAATGGTGGTCGCGTTAAGACGAAGAGGAGAAGCAACCTGAACTGCCGTGGCCGATGACAGAAACAGAATATTTACGGCTGCTGGGTCCCCTATCTGTTCTGAATTGGTCCCAGTCGTGCCAATAAGCGGAATGTCGCCGGCACAAGGCGTGACGCCGCCGTTGTTGCACGATTTGATGGAAGTCCCGAATGGTATGGCTATGACGCCGGTGAGCGCGCATGGATTGGCGGTCAGCGCTGCCCCGGCGCCGCCAGAACCTACGCAAAGTCCGCCAGTTCCAACGTTGGTTGGCGCGCCTTCTCCAGCGAATCCCGTACCTGGCAGGAAATTGACGTTCACCCGCCCGCTTGGGCCGGAAGCGTTGAAGTAAGCATCGCCGCGCTGACTTGCTCCATCATTGCCGGGATTGCGGAAGCGCAACGAGAAGACATTGGCGCTGGGGATGAAATCTATCAGGCTAAAGTCTCCGCTTTGTGTGTTGGCGTTGTTCGTTGTTTGCCAGGACCACTGATTCACGCCATTGGTTTTCCATAGCGCACCAATGCTCTGTTCCGTGTGTCCGGGAGCACCATCGAAAGCAGCGGCAAAATTAGTCGATGTTCCGGCACTCGACTGGCTGAAGTATCCGCCGAGAGTATTCGTCATGCTCGAAGTGCTGCCGCCAGGCCCGGTAGCGCTGGTGCCTGTGGTAGTCCAGAAGTTGCTGGTTTGCGTGAGCCACGTCCACGCAGAAGTGCAAGTCATGCTGGTCGCGCTGATCACCGCCGTGATGACGCATCCGCTAGACGCCATCGAGCCGCCTTGCGTATTGGGAGCTACCCATAGAAGTTTTCCAGCGTCCGCTCCTGTTGAGAAATTCGTTCCACTGCCCGTCACGGCCGTACTGCCATTCGTCACCGTGATTGTTCCGGGACGTGAGGCGATGCTGGTGCTGTCACGGAATGGCCCCAAGCCCCAAATGTCAAATACGAAGGGAATTACGATGTTATCGGTCCCGGAATCCCGCACGTGCGACTGAGCTCCGATGCTTACAAGGCGGAAGTTGGGCAATGTTGTCGAGCACGGCGCCGAGCATGTCCCGAACGCTTCCGCTTCCGATTCCATTCCCTGCATTTCCCAAAAAGCTGGCCACGTGCCAGTGACATCATGCACTCTGGCCTGGTTGAACTGCACCATGTCGGCGCCGAAGGCCCCATTGCCGCCGGTATGGCTGCCGGACACGTCGATTTGATGGAATTGAGTAGATTGCGGCAATGTGCCGGGATTGACGGAGTAAAGTTTGAAATTCGCCACCGTGTTGACGTTGGCCAACGGATCGGCCGCGCCACCAACCACGTCCACCAGCTTCGCGTTCATGTTCGTGAAGGTCACGCTATTGGTTGCCACCAATGGGCCCGTGTACGTCTCCGTCCCGCCGTGGGTGTTGTTGCCGGTAAAAGTCAAGTTTGTCCCGAGCACCGAGCCCGCCGGAGAAACCGGCCCTAATGAAAACGGAAGAGTACTGGACAGGTCGAAAGTTCCGACTCCTGCAAACTGATATGCCTGTAAAACCACTGGAGTCGAAGCGACAATGCCGTTGCTGACGGTCGAAACGCCGATGAGATAATAGGAGGTCGAGGCATTGCCGAAGCCATCGGTAATGACATCGTTGCCGAATATCGGGCCGCAAGTCGCAGTGGTTCCAGGCGTAGCCGTGCTGGTAGAAAAATTCGTGAGGACGGTTCCGCCTGACCGCAGTATGCCAGTTTGATTCGGGTCAACCAGGGAGCAGGTCAGCGAGATGGTCTGATTGGTCCCGATGATAGTGATGGAAGTGGCCGTCACCGTGACGGTTGGCGCGGCCTCGGCCGAGCAAATGCCGAGAAGCATCAACAAAACTGCAAGAATTATTCTTTTCATTGCACCACCTGTCTTACCGCGTGGATTCCTGCTCCAGCAGCGCCCAATCCGGCGATGCCTCCAAGCCATTTGGCGACTTGCTGCACCTTCATCGCATGAACTCCCGACTTTTGCGCTCCTTCGAGATTCGCCATGAACTGATTCGCGCCATCCGTGCCTATGAATTGTTCCAGCCGGTCGCCATACTTGTTGAAACGCAGCTTCTTGGCGGATTCTAGGAGCCCATCTACGTTGATGCTTTCTCCATCCGAACTTACATGCTGCACGATGGCTTTCTTGAAATCCTCTCCAGCCTTCCGTTGCTGATAAATGCCCTTGGCTTCTTCCGGGTCCACGCCAGCCTGCTTCAGTTTCCCTTCCGCTTCCTGGATCTTGTCCATGATGGCGGTACGGGACTTTTCGAGCTTTGCTTCCATTGCTACATCTTCTTCCGTATCGGTGAGGTTGCTGATGCGTTCCTGGGTGTTCTCCAGCTTATCTTGGAGTGCCCGCATATCGAACCCTGCAATCTTGTCCTGCTTGGCGTAGGCCGCGCGTTCCTGCGTGAAAAGTTTCTGAATCGGCTTGTCCACGATGGAAGTATTGCCTTCGAGCAGGGAAGCGTCTTCGGTCGCTCCGGTGGCTGTGCGTACCGCCGCCTTGGCTGGCTCTTGGGCCACGTCTTTTCCCTTGAGGACTTGCTTCACGATTCCCGGCCCTTCTTCGCCGCCAGAGATGGCTCCCTTGACAGCCTGTACGCCGCTCTTTACGAGGCTCGCCCCGCCGCGAATCGCTCCAGCCAGAGCAGGTTCGCCCTCCGCACCAGGAAGCAATGCCCCCGTGAGCGGATTGGTGAGCATCCCGGTTTCTCCGGTTCCGATTTTGCTTTCTCCTTGCGTTGCGCCGCCGAATAAAAATCCTTCGATGCGGTCGGCTATCTCACCCAGCTTGGCTTGCACCGGATGAGCCGCTTTGCCTTCCTGGGTGAAAGCGGCAGCTTCCTTCAGTTTGTCATGCGCGGCCATCAGCACTTTGGCCAGTGGCATCGTCATGCGCTGTTCTGGCGTCTGCCAATCGTAGCCAAAAGTCGGTACATCGGATGTCTTGGGGGCCGGGCCAATGCTCGGACCTTTCGGCGCGTTTGCATCGGGCGGCTGGCCGTTGTTCGCGGCCAATTTATCGAATACATCGCCGCCTTGCGTAACGGTCTGGTCGTGTTGGATTTTCTGCGTATCTTGCTGGGCGAGCGTGTCAAAGATAGAGGAAGTACTCAAAATTGCCATCCTACTGCGGCGGCGGCCTTCTTGGCATTCGCGGCTTTTTCCTGCGGGTTGGCTCCAGCAGCCGTGTCATAAAAAATCTGCGCGGTGTTGGCGTCCACTTTTCTGCCATTTCCGCGAGGCAGAAGAAACGCCGGATCAATTCCCTGGCCGCGAGCTTCATTGATTTTGTTCACGTAGGCATCGTGGCGGGCCTGCATGGCAATCGTGGCGTAATCTTTAACCTGTTGCGGGGTGATGATGTCGCCATTTTTGAGGCCCAAGAATTTCTGGTAGAGAGATTGTCCGAGTCCGCGGGCGCCCACGTGTTCGGCGACGGTATTTGAGTTGATGCGCATGCCCATGCCCTTGAGCGGTGTGGCGGAAAGGCCGATAGCGTTGAATAGCGCGACAACCGACTGAGCGCCAGTCATATCTTTGCCAGCGTTGATGTCTCCCAGCACTTGGTTGAACATTCCGAACGTGCCTTCGGTCTTGGCGAGTTCATCGGCATCTTTCTTGAAGGAATCTGTGCGCTTGTTGATTTCCTTTATGCCGCCAGCGGGAGGGGTATAAGTAGCCCCCAGGATGTCGGTTTGCGGTCCTCCGCCGCCCTCTAATTGGCCTTTCGCCGTGCCTTTTGCGATGGCCTCCGCCTTTGCTCCGGCAGCTTGCGCCTCTGGCCCGGACGTAGCCTTGATTTCTGAAACCTTCGCCGCAGTCGTTCCTGGTTGTGCCGCTGCCGCTTCCGCTCCCACAGCCTTGCCTTTGCGCTGCGCTTCTTGTGCGGCCCCGCTATCAAGGACAGCCTTCTGATGGTCTACGGCTGATTGAAGCTGGGTGACGAGTTCATTCTTACCGTTGAAATCCGGCTGCGCTTTCACGGTTTCGAGGCGCATTTTCGCTTCGTTGAGGCTCTGCTGGCTCACCATGCCGTTGACATCGCGGGGATTGGTGAAGTTGATGGCGTTCCTGGCCATGCCGTCGCGGTCTTCGGGCTTCAGTGCGGAAAATGTCGCAGGGTCTATTGGCTTTTGACCCATCGCCGCACGAGATTGATTGATAAGCGGCAATGCGGCGTTCGGATCTTGCAGCTTCATCACCGTCACGCCACTTCCGGTGTGGATGTAGAGAAGCCCGGAGGGAACCGCTCCGAATTGGGATTTGACAGAATTGAGAGCCGTTGAGGCGTTCTGGGAGTTCTGCGCGGGGCCTTGGTCGAGCGGTATCGATGCCACGGGAAGGTATCCAGCCGTTTTGGCCTTGTCCAGATTATTCAATCCTCGCTCTGTGGCTTCATCTTGAAGTTTCGCTGGAAGGAATTGATATTCCACGTCGGCTTGATGCGCCATCGCTACTTCATGGGCTGCTTGAGCGTTGGCAAACGTGATTTTGGCCTTGGCTATTTGCCGATTTTGTGCGGCTTGGCGGCCCGGAGCTCGTGGGTCGATTCCTCCGACAATGGCTTCAGGGATTCCGCCCATAGCCAGGCCCATTAACATCCCTTTTAGCGTATTTCCGAAGGTGCGATGGAAACGCGGAAGGTCGGGCTGCTGTTGCGGCTGATTCATTTGCGGCGGAGCCGTATCCGGCGTGGCTGTGGGGGTAGGCGCAGTAGGAGCAGCCAAGGCGGAACTTAGCCCGCTGCCCGTTTCCGGGTTGTCCGTCAGTGTTGCCGCGAGGCTGCTGTCATCTGCCATTGTTTACCACCCGAAATTCCCGCTGCCGATCATGCTTGCCCCCGTGCCAAGGCCACCCGTCAAAGCGCTACTCAAGCCACCACCCAACCCGCGAGCAAAACTTCCGCCTAGTTGCCCCCAGAAGCTGCTGCTGTTAGCGCTAGTGATGGCGTTTTGCAAGCTGCTTTGGGCGTTGCCCAGTCCGGCCACCGTTCCTCCGGCGCCACTGGTTTCTCCGGCGTATCCGAGCGGGTTGATTTGCGCCGAGACTCCATTGAGGGCATTGATGGCGTTCCAGAAGTTGTTCTGCGCCTGTCCGGCATTGGCCAGCGTGATTTGATTTTGATTTCCTGCCTGCGTCCTGGCTTCCGCGGTAAGAAATTCCTGATTCGCTCCCACCGTGACGCCCGATGGAACATTGGAACTTCCCGAGGTCTTCAGTTCCTGATTAAGAGCCGCTTGAGCGTTCTGGAACTCACTGGCTGTCGTATCCGTGGCCGTAGTCCTCATAGCCGCAAGAGCTTCGGGAGAAAATCCTTCTCCTGCCTGCGCCCTAGCAAGTTCCGGTTTTAGCGTTCCTTGCAGGAAGTCCAGCACGCCTTTTTGATTGGCGAATTGCTGCTGGAACAGCGTCATCAGTTGCGACTGGAATTGCAGTTCCTGCTTGCTTGAATCGAGCGTAACCTGTTGCTGCTGCTTGGTCGCATCACTCGCCCCACCCATCAGTGCGTTCCTCCAACGCTGACGCCCGTGGACTTCTTGAATAGACGTACTTTCTTGACCTCCACCCAGCCGTGGCGCTGAACTTTTTCCGCGTAATCCTTTTCCGTCTCGGGGATGAAGGCATACACATCGCCAACATTCATTTCTTTCGCAATTTTCATGATGGATTTATCGAATTTTCCGAGGCTTGCGGCCCGTTCCCTTTCGGTGGAGTCCGGCCGGGGAAGAAATACTTCCGCCATGATGGTGGTCTGGCAGGCCAGAAACGCCAAGGGGCCTTCCGTATCTTCCGTAATGAGCACCGCTGTTCGCGGATAGCCGATGATGCCGGGATCGAAGGTCGTGCGGTTGCGGGATTGTGTAGCCCAGTCGATGAACTTCTTCACTTCTTCGGGAGTCATGGTCTTAATCATTTCGCCGCGCACAAGAATCATCTAAAACCTCCTGGGCTTCAGCGGAGGGAAACCCGCTACTCCGTGAACCTTCGTCATGGCATCGAAGGTCGAATCCCCCCCCTTTACGCCATGTCTCCCGAGATGGGATACATGCTCCGTGCTCACGGGAATATTTTGGTGGTGATTTGGCAACCAGAGAATGCCTTCCCGCTCCAGCCGCTCCAATACCGCTTCCGCATCGCAGGAACCGTCCATTTCCACTACGCCTATAACCGTTTGATTCTTCGGGTCGTCACCTTCCGCGCTCCATCCGTGCGTGCGCGCTCCAGAGACTCCCGGAATAAATGCTTGTCTGACGGGCAAATATCCTTTTGGACTGATGAAGAATATTTGCCTCACAAGTATAGCCTCCCACCACCGCCTCCTCCGCCACCGCCGCCTGAACCGCCACCCGAACCGCCCGATGGTGTGGAAGCCATCATCGCTGAAATACTGAGGGGAATATGTGTCCGTAAAGACTGCTGAGCATAGAGAGCTTGAGTGGCCGCGCTGTATGCGTAAGTGGGTGTGCCTATTCCTCCGGCGCTGACCCACTGGATGGATTTAAGCGTTTCGTCGTAGTAAGGGAAAAACTGGTATGTCGTGCTGGCGATGAGTCCACTAATAAGTTGCGAACCGCTCGGCATTATAGTGGTCGTGCCATCAGAGCGGTAAATCGTTATCGTAGCCCAACTCCAGGTGATCGAGGTCGTGGTGCTGGTATAGGTGAAATTCCCTGTGTTGCTGTATGGCGTGCTTCCTACGCTTCCCGACACGGTGCCGCATTGCGCTGGCTGGGGAGTCGATTCGTTTCCAAAGGTATCCACTGAAGTAACCCAGTAGTAGTAGTTCAGCCCCGCAGCGGGAACGATGGTATCCGTGAAAACGATGGCTCCTGTATTTGTCGGATCGTTCGGGAAAGTATGAACGAGATTGCGGCTGAAAACATTGAGGCTGTTGCGATAGACCCGGTAAGCTGAAATGACGTTCGTTTGCCCTGGAGGAATCGCTACCTGGTTGAATGAAAACTGAAATCCCGTGGCCGTACCAACTAGCGGAGAAGCTATTGTCGGGCTTGGGGGAAGAGTCGTGGGGCTGACAGCCAGTCCGGGAGATTGCGTCATTATGACCGGGGCGGTCATCTCGGAAACCGGCTTTGGAGACCGGATAGGACGAACAGGAATACTGTCAAGTGAGCCAAGGTCGAAAATCATCAGATAATTCCCATCGTCAGCACTTCACTAGGGAAATTCTCGGCAATGAAGCTGATCTTGACTTGCATGTGCTGGATTTCCTGTGGGATAGGATTCCCCTGGGCGCTCGATCCTTGCTTCAGGTAATGCCGCATTGAGAAGAGAGACTGGCTTCCAGGAGGAATGTTCGGTGGCTCGGAAACGGGGTTTGGCAGATTGCAAAAACCGATTCCCGCTGAAGAGTTGATCTCGTTCGGCATGACCGCTACGGCTGGATAGTTCCCGACTTTGGAAACGCTCAAAGTGACGGCCTCCACATTATTCTTGCTTCCCGGAGGGCCGATGATGATGCTGCCAACGGTAGATGAGCAGGTGTAAGTTCCGCCATCGTCCGTCCAGTTTGCCGGGTTGCGCCCAGCGATGTATTTCGCCGCCGTGGTGCTTCCAAGTAAAAGAGTCCAGATAGCCGTGCTGGTTTCAATGCTCTTGATGACTCCCGCCCCCTGGACAGGGACAGCTTTCGGGGACCAGCATCCGAACGTCATGGAATAGCGGTAGATATTCGTTGCTCCATCGCTGACGAAAAAACCCTCATCCTGCCCGCTGCGGTGGATGGCGATGCTTACGTTCGCCGCATTCATCAACGCGATTTGCTGGCGGATGGGCTGACCGATTTCCGCCAATGAACTGCTGATCGTGAAGCATTGCCCGCGAGTCGTTACGAAGAAAATCAAATCCCCGTCTTGCGTGACGGCGTTGGGATTGGCAATTCCGAGATTGAACTGGAACGGGTTGATGAAATAGATTCCGCCAGTCCCTGTTACTGCCCAGATCATGTCCCGAGTGAAGATGAGCAGTCCTTGCGAGGTCGGGGCGAAGCCCGTTACCTGGATGGGGAGTTTGAAGAAATTTTTTGTCAGATTGAAAGATTGCTCGCCGACCCCAGTAGTGGTCTGCGGCCCTTGCGCCCAATAGACCATGTTCTTTGACGCTACCCAGGGGCGCCCATCGAACCAAGTAACCAGGCTAGCTCCGGCCGGGCAGGGAGCATTGTTAGGGGCGAACGGAGCCACAATCAGGTTGTTTAGGCTCGCATCCGGCAATGAATCCGTGTACGTGGAAGTTGTGTTGGCGACGGAAGCCAAAAAGTAGAATAGCCCTCCGCCATCGGCGGTTCTGAAAATCCAGATGGCGTTTACCTGCGGGTCCGCTGAAGCCGTGTAGCTGATGGAGAAGTTTTGATTTATCACGCATCCGGTATTCGCGCTTACCGGAGAAGCCGCCGAAACATGTCCCGTAACCGTATTTACATAGCAATAAACGTACCGGAAGCCCGTCTGGGGGTTGAGCGTCCCTGCGCCGGGCGTGGCTACCGGAATGACCGACGGAGCAACGATGCCCCATTTACTCCACGTGGCGCCATTCCAGAAAAGCAGGTCCACGCCGTTGCAGTAGTAGGCATAATCGCCAACCCGTAGAAAGTCTCCCCGGCCAGCGCCTGCGCTCTTCGTTAAAACGGCGGTATTCATCGAAGTGCTGAAGTTGTAGACGTGGTTCGGAGTGTCGGCCAATGGATAGATGGTTCCCGAGGTGTTCTGGAAACTGAAGAAGTTTAGAGGGAAATCTCCTGCCCCGAAAGCCGTGCTGGAAAAGCGGGGATAAGCGGGGCGGCGAATCAGCGTCATAATCGGGCTGATTTCCATGTCATGACCGTCAATCAGCGCATCCATGCGGGAAATGAACTGCAAACCCATCGCGCTCATGGGAGTGAATAGCGGCGAGCGCTGCGTCACGAGGCCGGTCATCCAGCGCTGAATCCAGATGCCCTGGGCCTCTACATTGCGGCCTAGCACCTAGAATCCACCCGTCCCATACCAGAAAGGCCCGTAGTCAATCAGCGAATCAAGCGGCTCAAGGAATACATTCGACTGTTCCGCCTGGTCCGAGCCTCTTTGCTTTTGTATCAATGCCTGCAAAATCTTGTATTCGTTGTCCGCCGAAGGAGAGCGGATATAGCGCATCGCGCGGTAAATCACCGCCTGGCTGATGAGCGCCGCCAAATTATCGGGCATTCCCCAGAATTGGTTGAGGCTCGTGAATACGACCGAAGGCTGCTGATAGATCAGATTCACAATCCACGTAACCGCTGCTGGGGCGTAGACGAATCTCACGAGAAGCACGCCGGTCCCAAAGTCTTTCATAACCGCCACTTGCTCCGGGTCGGCTAGTTTCGACCAACTGGGAAGGTTACGCATGGCCGAAAGATGCCGGACATTCATGGGAGAGGAATTATTGTTCAGCTCCATCATGGTAGCGCCCGTAAGCCAGCCGAAATTCGTGATGCCGGGAGCGCCCAGCACATCCGCATTGGCCTGGCCGCTTACCGCCGCGAAGGTGAAGCTGGTAGGTGTGGGAACGCCGGTGATGACGAATGGCCCAGGAGCGCCCCAAGCGGTTTTGTTGCCATCGTCCGTGAAGGTGGAATTGTACTTGACGGCGTTTCCCATCGTAGCCAGAAGTCCAAACAGGTAGACGCTGTTCCCGACAACGAAGCGATGAGGTTCGAGTGTCTTGACCGTTACGACTCCAGCCGCCACGGTCACGCCGTTGTTCGAAGCCAGATCGATCGAAGCCCCGCTCGAATTGACTCCCGTCGAGCCTCCCGATGGCGTGATGTTCATCGTGAAGGCCGAAGCTCCCGCGAACAGGTAATCCTGCTTCGACTGATAGATGATGAGCGGCAGACCCGTCGCTTGCGTCAAGCCAAGGGGTGCGCATAATTCGACGGAATTCCACTTCCAGTCGTTCTCATCGTTGATGATTTCCGAAGCCGCTTCCGTGCAAATGGACAGCGCTGGTTCATCTACGATGCCGCCCACACCACGCAAGGGCAGTAAATCCGTGTGCGTGGTGGCGTAATTGATGGTAGTGAGAAGTTTGATGGTGCTAGGAACGGACATCAGCCGATCATTTCACCCTGAATTTGCGCGCATTCCTGGAATAGTTTATTGAAGAGCGCGGTATTGAAAATTGCGTCGGGGTCGAGCTTTTTCCATTTCTGGTCATCGGGGCGCACGCGGCCCTGGCAGAGCTGGCACATGATATACCCCGCGCTGCCGGGGTAATCGTTGTCCTGGACGTGGACGCAATGCGTTCCCCCGCCCGCCTGCTTGCTGTGCTCATGAGAGCAGCCGTGCTCCTGGAACCAGCGGTCATTGGCTTTCTTTTTTAGAATGTCTTTGGCGGTGCTCTCGCGGAGCTCCTGGGCCATCTGGATTTCCGCCAGTTCCTGCTTCGTTGGCGGCGGCGGCGCGTTGGCGGCAGTAACGGCGGCGGAAACCGCCGAAACCACCAGATCCCGCAAATCATCTTTGGTCAGATTGACAGTTGCGTTTCCTTCATTCATTGCCTTGTCTCCTTGAGATACTGGCCTAATGTGAATTTTTTGTGCGGGGATTCCCGCCATTCGAGAGTTTTTTTCATCCATACGGTGTTCCTGGGGTCCAGCGCCGGATCGCCGAATTCCTTGACCGTATCGGCGTAGGATATTGCTCCAGCCAGCAGCAGCCCGATGAGAATCGTTCGCCAGCCGCGGATATGTTCTCGCGTGGCAATCAGGCTGGTGTCGATGTCCACGTAGCCCCATTCCGGGAGTTCTTCCTTGGGCATTCCGCCTACGTACTTGTTGAAGATGAAAAATACATCGGTCGAATACCCGCCATCGGTGAGGGCTTCATACAACTCGTCGGAGTTCCTTGGGTAGTACAAAGCGAGATTCCCAGGAGAACCTTCTCTCGCGGTGAGTTGCGGGCAAATCTTTCTTAGCCGTTTCAGGAGTTCTGTGTGAGAAATACGAGCGCCTGCACTGCGCCCTTCTTTTTGGAGTTCTGCCTGGTCCTCGGTGATGTATCGAGATGCCAGTTTCAGGCATTGCTCGCGCAGCTTGATGACGTTTTCTCGCGGGTCGAGGTGCGAATCTCCCAGCATGCGCTTGTCGGTTTCAAACAACAATCGCCGGTTCTCCTTTGCTGACAGACTCTATGTGGCCGTCCTTGTACACGGCGTCAAGAAGTTCCGCCTTGCCGATGACCAGCACGGGCCTGCCCGTTCGTGTGGCGGTTTCCCGCGCAAGCGAGAGCGCTAGGAGTTCCGAATCCGCCCGCATCACCATCGGAGCGAAAATCCAGGCTATTTCAGCATCGTGCAGGTCCGTGATGATCACCGCCTGGCAGGGAGTGAGCGACAGCGCAGCCTCAACCGCATCTATGGTCTTGCGGTCGAGGCCACGCGCCATCACGTAGAAAAGCGGGGACAATACCAGTTCAGGTAAGTTCTTTGGATTGTCCGCCACGGGTCACGTTTCCTGTTGCCGTCAAGCTGCTGCTGACCGTCCCGCCAAGCGTTGTCACTTTCTGCGAGACCATATCGCTGTTGAACTTGATGGTGGCTACCAGCGTTCCCGCTTCCGCGGTTTTCGGGGAACTGGAGCCAGTATTGGTCTGTCCGGGAAAGAAGTTCACTTCCGGAGTGATGTAGACGTTCCCGTTGGAGTAAATCAACAGATACATTGTTCCGGGCATGTTTTTCCTTTCAGGAAGGGGGCCGAAGCCCCCGCCCGTTCAGCCGATGCTCGACTCGATGCGGAAGCGCCGGAAGTGGTTGATGGAAGCGCTGGTGTCAGGAGAGGTAACTACCCCATAGAAGAAATTGTAAAAACTCGCGGCCGCAATGAGTCCGGCGACATCGATCGAATTACCCTGATCGTAGCGGCGCACGGTGACGCTGAAGTTTTTCTGGTTGAGGTTGGTGCGGCCCAGAGAACTCGCAATCATCGCCTGCCAGCCCACGATGTAGACGGCGTAGGCGTTCTTCGTGGTGGATTGCCAGTTGGCGATGGAAGTGGTGGCGTTGGACTCGTAGAATTCCACACCGCCGATGTTGCCGATGCGCTGGCCCTTGATGCCGGCCAGGGCGGGATTGTCTGGAGCCATCGTGTCGTTGTACTTCTGCAAGTCGAGAAATCCGCCGGCGGAAGCGTCGTTCACGGCGTCATAGGCGTTCAGCGAGTTCATGATGCCGAAGAACAATCCGTTCTTTTTCGGCTTCACGTCCTTGCTGCGCAACTGCCATGCGCCCTTCCTGGCCAGCGCGGCGGTGAAGTACGTTCCGTCGTTCACGTCGATGTTGGCTACGGCATCGCCGTTGGCGGCGACATCGTAAGCAACCATCGTGACGTTATCGACGGAGAGCGCTCCGCGGTAGGCGAGAAGTGCCGAGCCTTCGGCAACCGTGTCGCTGATAGCCGTCAGAACTACTTTGTTCGAGTAGCTGACGTAATCGGCGTAGTTGGCGAGGTTGATGGTCTTGGTCTGTTGCGTGAGCGACTGTCCGGCGGCGGGAGTGCCTTCCGTTACGGCTGTGGTGTTTGCGCCCAGCTTGAGATAGTTGAAAACCTGCATGGCCACACCGGACATGTCCGGCATAACTTTTAGTTCGCAACTTGGATAGAAAAACAGATTTGCTTGGAGCACGTCGAGGGACACCCGGTCGTAATAGACCGTAGGGTACCCCGCGAGTCCCGAGCTGACTACCGATGCTGCTGTTGGTAGAGCCAAGTCGATTCTCCTTTAGGGGTTAAGTCCGCGTCGCCATTTGCCTGTTAGCGAGCTTTTTCAACTCTTCTAATGGCATCTTGTACGCGTCCTCCTCAGTCGGTTCGGCCTTGGGCACAACCGGAGTTGCCCGGTTCTGCGTTCCGATGGTCGATACCTTCTTTGTCCTCTGCTGCGCCGGGGGCGCTGCGGGCCTCTCAATCCGAGCGGTTCCCGCAGTCTCCTCTTCCGCGACAGGGTGTGCTTCCTCGCCCTTCAAAGCGAGCAATCCGCTCTCTTTCAAGTGCAAGTATGCCTTTGCCAAATTTTCCGAAGTAACCGGAATCCGTAGTTCGGCCAGCTTCATCCTCATCAGCTTCCCGTTCTTGTCGCCAGCCTCGCCAGCATCCTCGTAATCGGGATGCATGGCCACGAAAGTCGATATGGCCTCGGTCGTCGAGGTCGCCGTCTTGTAGGCTTCCGCCGCCTGCTTCATGGTCTGGAATTCTTCCGGCTTCATGCCGGTGACTTCCTCGAACATCTTGCGGAAAGTCGCCTTGGGCATCTTCGAGAATTCCTGCGCAAGAACGTATTCCTCGTCCGCCGTGGGTTCCTTGGGTTTTTCGCGTTCCGCGTTTTTGGCCCGCAAGTCACGGAGTTCGGCTTCCTGCGAGCGGATCTTGATGGTGGCGTTCTTCTGCGCTTCGGCGATCTTGTCGGAGAGAGCTTCGAGCGCTTCTTCTTTCGTAGCGCCTTCGGCCTCATAGACCTGCACGCCGGAACCGTCGCCCAGATCGATTTCCCGGCTGGCCATGAAAACTTCTGTCTCTTCCGGCTCCGGTTCGGGCTTTTTCTCTTCCTCTGGTTGAGCAGCCAGCAGCTTCAACTGTTCGGCGGGCATCTTTTCCATTTCTTCTACGGTATGTTTGGCCATCAGTCTATCGCAACCTCCATAAACGTATCGGCGGGCTCTTCACCTGCCTTTATAAGTTCGATCATTTGCAGCCATTGCGCCCAGAACTTTCTCGCTCCGCGCGCATCGTGACGGTAGGTCTTGGCTTTATCCTCGTCGTCTTCCTGCAAACTCTTTTGTTCCAGGGCGTACACGGTTTCTTCCGCCAGTTGTTTCATCACCAGCCAGCTATCGTCCGCGGTGATTCTAAGGAAGGCCCGTTTTACAGCGAGTTTTTGCTGTTCATTGCGAAACTCCACCGGTGCCTCCTTCAAGAGCCGCTAGTCCCGCCGTTTCATCCCGCTTTACGACGGATTTCAATACCGCGAGTTGCCCTTGCGCCGCAGCTTTCTGGTCGATGGAATCCAGATCCGCCTGGTGCTTGACGCCGGTTTGCAGAACTTTCCCCATGGCCGCCTGCATGGCTTGATTCTTCTGTTGCATGCGCTGCAGATCTTCTGCCGTCAATGGATGGAAGTATTGTGATTCCGTTCCGAGCCCCGACAGCTCGAACAAGTCCTCCGTCCATTGCGCATAATCAAACTTTGTGCCCTGTACCTGGAGCGAATCCTGCACCGCCTCGTTGGCCAGGAATTGCATGAAGATGGGAGCGAGCTGCAAGGCCGCCTGTTTCGCTGTGAGTTTCGTTCCGCCGATGATTTCAATGTCATAATCCGCGTTGTAGACATCCAGTACGTTTCCCGCGTAGGCTTTGCCGTCCTCCCGGCTGAGGATCTGGTCGATTTCCTCGGACTGCAAGTTCTCGTGGCAGTGAATCAGGAACGTTTCAAGGACCGGGATGAAAACCAGTTCGAGAAATTGCTCGATGAAGTATTGCAGGCGCTGGGTGATGTCACCTTGGAACGCCTGCACTCCCGAGCCTGTTCGGAGGGCCTGCGTGGGCATCTGCGTGCCGCCTTCGGCGCCGATTCTGCGGTAAGCTCGTTGCTGGCTGGCTTCCATCGCCGCGAGCGCGGTCTGCTGCACATCCTGGACTACAAGTGGTTCAAGTTTCGTTTCGACGGTCGTAACTTTACCGGGAGCGATGACGATATTCTGCCCCGAACTGGCCAGGCCCTTGACCATCTGGAAACTGGGATTCAACACTAGCGCCAATCCATCGACGGAAGTATTTAGTACCCCCTGCTGAAAACGTTGCTCGCCGTTCAGAAGGGCCGGAACGCCGAAGCCGAACATGGAATTCAGCACATCGATGAATGCGCAGCCATGCACGCCGAGTTTTCCGGTCTTGTTGTCCTCGTTGCGGATAACGATCAGCCGCTGCAGCACGGTGATGACGCGCTGCCGGGTGCGGTATTCCACCAGCTCCAGCGGCCCCATGAGCGGGTCTTTGCTGATGGGAAGTTTATCGTCCTGCGCCTGGTATTCCCGCGTCTGGTTGGGCTTCAGCGGCTGCATGGAATCCTTGGCGATTTCCTGCTTGCCCGCCAGGATCTTTGCCAGTTCCTCGCGCGTCGGAATGTTCTTGTAGGTGTCGTCGTCGCGCATGTCGTCGAGGTCATACGCGGTGATTTGAATGCGTTTCGCTATCCAGCGGCCGGAATTAGGGTCTTGGTTCGGACAGCCAGGATCGAAAATGATGTTTCTAAGATTTCCATTTTCATACGTCGGCTTCTGAATGGTTTTCGCGGGCAGCGTTTTATCCCGCGAGATTTTTCCGGTATCGTCCTTGATGTATTTGCGCTGCTCGATTTCGTCGATTTCCCAGCCATCGAATCCGCATCCGAAACCGTAAGAAAGAATGGTCTTGAGCGTCAGCCGCGACCCTTCCTTGTAGTTCGATACTTTCACGGCCCAACGCAAAAGATTCTGGTTGGCTTCCGCCGCCGCCGGAGAGGTATTTCCCTTGGCGGTGACTTGGTAGGGGTCTTTCCCGCTGCCCCACAAGGACAGGTAAATCACCGGCATCAGCTTTTCGATGGCTTCGAGGCACACCGGGACGGAAAGAGCGGAGCGGGCTTTATCGCTATTCGGCCACGGACGGACACGAACATAACCGCGGATGAGGTCGTCGGCAGTCTCTAGACGGGTGATGAAGTTCTTGGCCTGCTCGAAAGCAATCCCGGCGTCGATGTCGGCAAGAACGATTCCGAGAGCCGTAATATCGTCCCACGGGTCGGTGAACTGCGTTTCCTCGGCAGTTACCGGCTGCCTAGCTTCGGATTCAGAAATTGCTTGTTCGAGAGTTTCTAAGCCGGCCACATTAGCACGCGAAATCCGATCCAAGAGTCTGCTGGTCCGTCACGATTTCTTCAGGTTGTGGACTGACTGGCAACATGGGCTCTTGGTTGAAAATCTGTACCATGTCCTTCTGTCTTTTGATGATTCCTTGCTCATCCACGTCGTAGACATCATGCGGACCAGCGTGGATTTGTTTTGGCGCGATATTTAGATAGCGAACGGCATAGACGCCGCACATCAGAGCCACGGTATCGGGGTAATCGTCCAACTGATGTTTCATAGTGGCCTGGAACTGCACCGTTTGTTTCACCAGTTTTGACCAGTAGGAAAGACCCACGAAGAATTTCAGACGGCCCCCTTTGATGTGCCCGGCATAGGCTTTGATGCGCGTGGCTTTGGCGCCCTTGCGGTTGTCCAGCTTGATGTAGTCGAGCGGGAGATTCAGCCCTGAATCCCTGACTGCCATGCGCAGGTATTCCACGAAATATTTCGCGGAAGCGGTTTCTTCGATCAGTATTTTTGCCGGACGAACTTTCAGGGCATATCCGATGACCATCGCGCCAAGTTGCGGGATCGACCATTTGTCGCCCGCTCCGCCGACCGCGTACATGACGCCTTGAGCGTCCGTTTTCCCTTCGATGATGACGGAATCGTTGGGCTCGTATTCCCCTTCCGCAGCCAAGTCGATAAACAGGATGGAAGCGCTCAGTGGCGGAGCCTGGTGAGGGAGAATGGTGGCCTTGAGCATGTCCTCTTCGGTGATGATTTGCTGGCTCTCCAGCATCGGCTTATTGAGATACTGGCTGGCATAGACGCTGGGGCTGTCGTTCTTGATTTGCCAGAGAATCTCCGGGCTGAAGCCGTGGGAGTTCCCGTCCTTGCCGATGTACTGCGGGAACCGCGGAATCCCGGCGGGCTCGTTGTCGTCTTTCCAGGCCGTGGTGATGCTCACCGTCCATTGCGCATGAGCGGGACCGGAAACCCGCTTGGTGCGCTCCACGATGACATCGTACAAATCCCCAAAAGCGTAGCGCGTGCCGGAAACGAACCGCGGGCATCCAGGGTCGATGAGCGGGAAGCACATATCGAAGTCGTCCTGCACCTTTTTGAGCATGGCCCGCGAGCGGTAGTTCTGGTCGTTCACCAAGTCATCGAAGATGCCCAGCTTGAAGTGCTGTCCGGTCTTGATGGTCTTGGGACTGGCCACCGTGACGGTAGCCTGCGGAATCTGCAAGCGCTGCCGGGCCGGAGTCACGAAGAAATTCCGCGTCAACCGCAAATCCGCCTTGGTAGAATGCCCCGATGGGCGCCCTTTCTTCCCCGTCTTGTGACAAAACTCCGGGAAGATTTCAATCAACCGGCTGCCTTGGGCATCGCCGAGGAAATGCGAAGCAATTTCTTTCAGTCGTTCCTGAGTGTTCTTGATGTTGCCCTGCATGATGAGGATGGTGATGTCCGGGAAGACCAGAATGGCTTGAATCGTCAGCACCACCATGACCGCGGTGGTCTTGAAATGCCCGCGCGCCCAGAGAATCAATACGTCGCGCTGCTCGAACTGCCAGGGCTGGCCTTCGATGAATGGCGGATACTGGTCGAAAAGCGGTTGATGCGTTTCCGGCCGGAAGTCGTAGCCAAGGATTTCGTTGGCCAGGTACATGCGGTCGGTTTTGGCGCGCGCTCTTTCCTCGGCATACTTTTGTGGCGCGCGTATGATCCGCTCAGTCATCTAGATTTCGGTGATGTCCGGCCAGCTTCCCTTTTCCGTGCGGTCGAGGCGGGCGTTGTCGGCGTCTTGATTTTCCATTTTGATACGGCGCATGGTTTTGGCCGTTTGCGCTCCGTCTACATATTCTTTGATGTCGGCTTTGTGGCCTTGCACGGCATTGAGATCGGTGCAGTCGTAGTCGTTTAGACCTTCGCCTTGCATGCCTTGTTTCTGCGTGGCGCGAAGTTCGCTGACGCTCGGGAGTATTTGGGACATCAGCGCTGCCCCATCACCTTGGTAGGTATTTCGTGGGCGGCGAGGTTGTGATGGTCTTTTTTATCCATCGTGCCGTCGTGCTCGCCGTCGTTCAGGTGGTTATTCAGCGTGCCTTCATAAGCCCCTTTCTTCCTTCCTTTGGCGACTACATGCGTGCCTGGAATATTGCTGCTCGGAGTGAAGATTTTGCTTTTGCCTGTCATGGTTTTCTCCTTATCTTTCGATGTACTGCGTGGTTACGTTAAATCCTGAAGCATTCACCGAAGCCGTAATAGTCCAAGCCTTGTTGGGAAGAGATTGCGCCAGCGGTGTATCGAAAGTAATTACGAATGGCGCTCCGGGAGGCAATGTCGTGGAGTTCGGATAGTTGAAGATAGCGACCGTCTTATTGCCGTCGCTAATTGTTAGCGTCGCTAAGGCGGCATTTATTGTTGTAATAGTCAGCGAAGCGATATCGCGGTAAACAGAGGCATTGCCGCTGGCCGGGAGAATAGTTACCGCTCCCGTTCCCGCTACGGCAGCCTGCACCGCTTGAGCATATTGTGCGCCTATCAGCATTATTTCTTCCCCATCGCCGTAAAGCCTTTTGCCGAAGCGGCCATTCTTCGCACGGCGGGCTTGCTGCTTTTCAAAGCGGAGCTGATTTTCGCTTGGCCGAGTTTCTGGCCCGCGGGAACTCCGAGGGCCCGGTGCAGCGCTCCGGGACGTACCTTGAAGCTGCCTTTTTTGCCCAGTGAAACGGTTTTCGTTTTAGCCATGATGAATTACTTCTCCTCGAATCAAGATTGCATGTCCGGGGTCTTTTGAATTTTGCCAGTGCCTGATTTCCGTGTGCGGGATCTCCAGCCAGGGGCCGGGGATACTCACATCTTCGATGATGTAGAGGCCGTGCGGAACGAGCAGGCGCGAGAGAATGCGGAAAGTGAGCAGTTGGTCTTCCGGCTTGTGGCTGCCGTCATCCACGATCAAATCGAACTTTCCGCCGAGTGCCAGCGATGGCATTACATTTTCGAGCGATTGTTCGGATGATTGGTCTGCTTGCCAAGTGAAGATACGTTCTTCCGATATGCCGAGAACAGCGGACAGGTCCTTGTCCAAACCGTATATTTCCGCACTGGGAAAATAATCTTTCCACATTCGCAGACTGGCGCCAGGTTTGTATTCGGGTACGTGCGACATTGTTTCGAGTGTACCGATGCCGATTTCGAGAACTTTCAAAACTTTTTCACGGCGGTCGCGGAACAGTAAATCGTAAAACGGCGTATAGACGCCTAATTTATCCGTTCCGTGATGCTCCGCGAGACGGCAGAGATCGGTCAGGCCGCTTGCAACTGAAAGCTGTTCTTGAGTTCCCAAAGTTTTCTCATCTGCGAGGGAAATACGGCGTGCATGGTTACAATCTCTTCGGTGATTTTACTGGCGTCGAAAGAAAGGCCATCCCCGAAAAAGAAATGCGCGGAGAAGCCCGGCCTGTGGTTCTGCAAATTGACGGGCAGGATATTGTGCTCGGCGAGGACGCGCGAGACGTGAACGTCTTCGGCGTAAGGGTGCCGCCAGCCTTCGCCCTTGCTTGCGATAATCGCCGCAGCATGTGCGGACAGGAAATATCCCGGCCCGCCGGAACAAACGTTGGCGTGCAAGAATCCCGCGTAGTCGAAAGCCGTCTCCATCATTTCGACTAACAGCTTTTCGGCATAGACCCATGTATCCGTGTCCGCTTTGAAAATATATTCATACCCGTTGGCGGCGGCGTACTTGCATACACCAACCGATTTGTCGATGAGGTTGCCGTAACCATCCTTGCAGTCGAGGAAGACTTCATCGTGGAGAGGATGCCGGGGATAACCATCGGCGGGCTTTCCATAGAAGAACCTGACATCAACATTTCGGAAGGGTTTGAAGTCGGATACCCAGGTTTCCCGGCACGCTTGCGTCTGATCGTTAGGTCCATTTAGGTGCATGTCCTTTCCGAAGGCTGCGTTTCCTTTTTGCTCCCATGTGGTTTCGTAGTCGAATCGAAAACAAGTCGGCACGGCAATGAGAATCTTCGGGAGTGGCGGCAGTTCTTCGACTGAGCGTGAACGATTGCCCCCAATGTGCGTAACGACCGGACGGCCAAGGTCAGCGATTCTAAATCCTTGATCCAGCAGGGACTTGGAGAGGATTTGCTCATGTTCGAGTCCTTTGAGGCCGACTGAAGCTAGAACTTGTGGCAGTAACTTGAGCAGCGTGTCACGACGCCGTAGCCCGGGGTTCCAGCTCCAGCCGCCCCAAACTCCCCGCCAGTACGGTTCGGCAATCCACAACTCACCAGACCTGACGAGCGGATGCCAGCCGGACGGGCCGCGGAGAGACACCATGACGACTTCGGGATGGGCGTCGAGAATCAACTTGGACTCGCGCATGAACGGGTTGATCTGGTTCTGCCACAGCCAGTCTTCCTCGCTCCAGAAGACGTAATCGTGTTTGGCTTCCTGGATGAGCCGGGCGACGGCAAAGCACTGACCCATGCGTGTCTTGCCGCTTATCCACCGGAGATTCCGTGTGCGCCACATATCCCCAGCGAGGAACTCCGGCTTCTCACCAGGCCCATCCTCGTAAATGATAACTTCCTGGGGCTCCTGGTCAACGACAGCGTAGAAACTTTTGAGGGAGGCTTCTAGCAGGTCATTGCGCCCGCAAGCGGTGATGAGCATACTCACGTTGGTATTAGGAATGGAGCACCCAGGTATTGCTGTTCGGATGGGGAACTTCTTCGCCTTGATAGAGCCTCTTCACGGCTCCAAAATCCTGCCAGGTATTTAGCGGATCACCCCACCAGAACGGGTGGAGCTCAACGAGCACGGTAGGCTTGCGCTCGCGGAAGAACTCCACGTCCCGCAACACTTCCTCTTCCATCCCTTCGATGTCCATCTTGATAAACAGAGGATCTGGAAACATCTTGGCCAGACCGCGGAGCGCCACCTTCGAGCAAGTGAACGTCTCGGCCGACCGCGGATCCTCGCCGGGAAAGCCCATCGGAAAAGCCTTCCTGGTAGTCGAAGCCCCCAGGCAGGAAGATCCCATCTCGATGGCTCCCGCCTCGTCCGACACCGCATCGGGGATGACGTGAGTCGCTGGCCGGGGGTTGAGAAGAGCCAGATTGTCCATCAGGATGCCGCGCGCTACCGGGTCCGGCTCCACGCACACCACCGTCTTAACAGTGCCAGCGGCGTACAGACTGTGCGCCCCTACCCAGGCTCCCAAGTCGATAAACGTATGCTCCGGCTTCAGCCATCGGTCATAGACCGCCCACTCGGAATCATAGCGGCCTTCGGCCACCCACCGCCAGTAATCCTGCGGCGCTTCCACCACCGAGACCTCGCGCCCGTGGATCCTCACCGCGGTCTGGTTCTCCGCATCTCGCTCCACGCAATCAGGAAGCACACCGCGCAATACCCCATCACTCCGCCAATCAGTAGATCAAGCATTTCAATACCTCTCCGCAGGACAGCCATTCCTTGCAGGCAGCCGGAATGTCGCATAATCGATCGGCGCACCCGGGAGGCTATCCAAAGTCTTTCTCTTTGTCTGGCAACTCTTGCAGTTGCAGAATTGCCACACGGAATCCGCTGTGTGAATCTCGAACGGCTTAAATGTTTCCGCTTGCCGCGCTATCATGTCCATTCATGCCTCCGGTATGGTTCCACCGCAGTCGATACAGAATTCCCCGGTCTTCTTCCAGTGACGGCACCATCTGATCTGTGAATGGCTGACAGATGCCTCTGCCGCCGATTTACCGGAATCGGGTTCACGTGCGCCCTCAACACGCCCAGGATTCGAACCTGGCACATTCACCTTCGAAGAGTTCTTCCGCTCCTTGTTCCAGTACGGCGTCCTGCACTTCGCACACCGCTTGACCCGCGTCCTTCGCGACGGCCACTTGTACCCGCACCGTAAGCAATGTAAGACCTGTAGGTACATCTCAGCAAATAGATACCATGAAATGAGATGCCTGGCAATAGGCCAAGTGGTTCAAACTTCGTGTGGTGAGCTAGCCCTGCCAGCCGCATAAAACTCCCTGGGGGCCTCCCCGGCACCCTTTGAGATTCCAGAAGGCATCCTTTCCGCCACAGACTGTGGTAAACGTTCCACGTGGGACTATGTCGTGTGACGACTGAGTCTGATAAAAGCTAAAACGTAAACTAGGAATCTCGTGTAACTCCAATGTTATCAATGAATATCATCCGGTCTTCGCTTTTCGTTCTGGCGAACGATGGCGAAAGACGAAATGATTTCGCTATTCTGATTGGAACCTTTTGTTACATCGGCATTAGCCATTTTGTTGTAAAAAAACCACGCGACCTTAGCCGCTTTTAACAACTTGCAGGACCAGTGGGCCATGATCACCGCTTTGTTTTGGCTGCCAAGTCACTTTGACGTTGCGATCTGGGCCAAGAATCAATCGTTTGCTGCTGATCCATTTGTGAGGGTTTGCTATTGCGAGTGCTATAGCTTGCTCGGGTGGGACGTAGAAGCTGGAATCGCTTACGGGGTTGTAAATCTCGATTTTGGCGATAGCTAGCCTGATCTGAAACTTCGGCGCCGCAAACAGGCATTATACTCACCGGCGCAGTGGCGTTCTTTTTTCTGCCGCACACATAGTACTTTCGGTCCAAGAGAAAATGCAACCGCTCGTTTCGTGAAAGTTACGATGCTGGGCAAGAGCCGAGTCATCGCTTGCGCTCCACTGCTCGCTTTACGATCCGCTTGGTGCGCAGCCGCTCCACTTGCCGGCGAGGCTTGGCCAGCAGCTCGGCTAGTTGCGCCCCGATCGCGTCGATTTTACTCATCATCTCTCGCCGGTAGCTGAAAAGCCCATCTTTCATGATCGCAGCATCGGCTAAAATGCCCTTCATGGCCTCCACAGTCCACCTAGGCTGGCTGCTTTTCGTAGTGTTCTTCAAGAATAAGCTCAATGGTTGCAGTAAGATCGCGCTTCTCTCGCTCCGCTTCATCACGTAACTTTCTTGCTAATTCGCGTGGCAGGCGGATGTATAGAATGTCGGTTCCCATCTTCTTCGGACGGCCTCTTGTCTCCATAGGTCAGGTAGCGTATAACGGCTAAATGAGAAAGTCAAGAGGAAACATGGTGAGATATGGGCATCGAAATAACTCATAATTTCGCTTGACAAGTATTCGCCTTTCTGGCCTAATGATGACAGTGAGGGACGCCGCCATGCCAACACTCTTTGACAAAATGAAGTGCACCAAAAGAAGCTATAGCCGAAGCCGAAGGGGGAAGGCCCAAATGACTACCCAACTAGAACAGAATTTCGACAAGCTGTCCGCTTCGGTGACCCAGGCTTGCGAACTGATCGACCAGCTGCGCGCCGAACGCGATGCCCTGCGCCATGCGCTGCAAGCCCTGTACGATGCGAGTCCCACATCCTGCGACGACGACTACCTAAACGAAGCCCAGCGGCTGGCGGAAGGAATTTTGAGTAAGTGATTGAGTTTTCATGGTGGATGCGTTAACGCTGGCCACGGTACTCAACGCAGGCCATGAAATCGGCGGACGGGAGCGGGGTAGAAGCGACGCTACTTCTCCCGTTCGCCAGTGAAAGGAAATAGCCGATGAGCGACGTACCAACCAAGTTTCCACACAACATTTACGTTTCGCATTACGACCATTCGCGCGAGGACAGTATTTCACTCAACGCTGACATTACCAAGGAAGGCGCCGTGAACGAAAACGGACCAACGCTCGTAGCAACTTACGTGCTGAACAAGGTGAGTTTAATCACCAAGAAAATCGAAGAAGAAGAGCAGGACTTTTAACGAGGCTGAAATGACCACCCCCAAAGAACCCACCTACATGGAATCCGCCGAGCGGCTGCAGCGCATCCTCGAACGGCTGAACGCGCTGGCCCAGCAGAACGATATCCCCGCCAAGCAGCCACCGGAAGAAAGGGCGCGGGAAGAACGGGGAGTAAATTCGTGAGTATGGTTTGCTCGGGATGTCAGGTGCCGATCACACCGCATACGAAGTATCTTTGCGTCTATCTCTCTCCCATTGGTTTCAATCTCGCCATAGGCTGCTATCACTTCACTCCGCCGGCGGGCTGGAATCATGTCTTCGGAGGCGCCGCATGCTTCCACCGCTGGCTTGAAGAGTTCGAAGACAATCTGAAAACCTGTAAACACAACGGAGATCACTATGATCAGTTATTTAAAGTCAATCCGCTGTCCGTACTGCTGTAATCGCAAAGGCGCTTATGTGTGGTGTGAAGCATGTTCGGGTTCTCGGCTTCTCGCCATCGAAGATAAGCCAACGCAGCGGCTCACCTGGCGCGAGCGTATCTTCTGCGCCGCGGTCATTTGCTTGGCTACCGCCAGCTTACTGTTGTGGATTATAGCTAGCAAATGAGGAAAGCCGAACCACAAATCCTTCTCGGCCTGCACTTGAAGGAACTCGCCTTGGCGGCTTTTGAGGAATACTCGTTCCATGAAAAGCGCAAGTGGCGATTCGATTTTGCCGTGCCGGAACATAAATTGGCTCTGGAAATAGAAGGCGGCATCTGGACGCAAGGCCGGCATTCGAGAGGTAAAGGTTATCAAGAAGATTTGCACAAGTACCAGGAAGCCGCTGTGCTCGGATGGACGGTGCTGAGATTCAGCGTCGAAGATGTACTGACGGCAGTATCGAAGAGCGTAATCAGAAGATGGATGGAAAAGAATAGCTTCTAAACGGAGAGCGCCATGAGCGATGGAAATGGAACACCCACAACAGTTGAGATCGTGCCGGTGATGGATTCCGGCGTTGTTTTAATGCCGGTGATGAATATCCAAGCTGCCAAGCAGCGTCTCGCCGAGTTTCAAGAATTCGTGAAAGGATATCTGGTGCCCGATGAAGACTACGGACTCATACCTGGAACTCCTAAGCCAACTCTTTTCAAACCGGGGGCTGACAAACTGTGCGAGCTTTACGGCCTCGCTGACGATTTCACCATCGAATCGCGCGTTGAAAACTATCAAGCTGAGCCACCACTGTTCGATTACACCTTCAAGTGCATTCTCACAACTCGGCGCGATTCTCGTCTGGTGGGGACAGGCTTTGGGTCGTGCAACAGTTGGGAAGGTAAGTATCGTTTCCGGGAGTCCAAGCGCAAATGCCCGCTGTGCGGCAAGGAAACCATCATCAAAGGCAAAGAGGAATACGGCGGCGGGTGGCTCTGCTGGAAAAAGAAAGACGGCTGCGGCGCCAAGTTCGTCGAGGACGACAAAGCCATCACCGAGCAGAAAGCGGGCAAAGAGATAAACGACGATGTGCCCACGCTGAAGAATACCATCCTCAAGATGGCCAAGAAACGCGCCAAGATCGATGCGGTAATCGCCGTAACGCGCTCGTCAGGCATCTTCACCCAGGACATGGAAGACATCGTGGAAGGAGCCACCGCCGATACGGGCCAAGGAACAAAGGCCAGCGCACAGCGTGTAGCCGAGCAAAAAAACGCCAAGTCAAAGAGCAAGGAAGCGCAGCCCACGCTTTTCTATGTCGAACCGCCAGAGCAAAATGGCTACTTCGTCGAATTCGTCAATATCAAGACTTTTGGGGCCGCGCTGAATGAGGTTGCAGCCGAGGGATTGAGGCAACTGCTCAAGCCCTACATCGCCAAGATCACCAAGAGTGACACCATGCTAGTCTCTACCTCCAAACTGCCGGAACTGCTCGAAAAACTCGCCGGCGATGCTGGCATTTCTGTTCGCAAATTGGAAGCGAAACAATGAGAAAACAGACATTTGAAAACGTGTTCAAACGCGTGGAAAAAGAAAAGAATGGCTGCTGGACTTGGACAGGATCTTTGAACCACAAAGGCTATGGCCAAGTTAGCTGGCACGGCAAGGTAGTGCGTGCCCACCGAATCATTTATTTTTTAATAACAGGAAAAGAAGTTCCTTCGAATATGACGATAGACCACCTATGCCGCAATCGGGCTTGCGTAAACCCCGACCACATGGAAGTAGTGACCGGAAAAGAAAATACTCTTCGCGGTGAAAATTTTTCTGCTTGTAATAAAAGAAAGCAGTTTTGTCCGCGCGGGCATAGTTTGTCTGGGAATAATTTACTTGCCGCCGCATTGCGACATGGCGGGAGAGACTGTAAAACCTGTAAAAGAGAAAAACACCGAGAACGATTGAGAACCGATCCGGTCTATCGGGAAGCTCACAGACTAAGGGTCAGAGCATGGTGGAGGAAAAAACATGCCCCCGGCCGTAAAGTTCGGGCATGGACAAGAAGGAAAGATGCCTGACGTTCTAGCCTGTCTCGAACACTGTAAGTTCCTTATTTCCAAGGGGCGCGGGGCAGAAGCCGCAAAACTTGTGCTACCCAGGCTAGAGGCCCAGCGACGTCGCGCCAACAAGGAAGGACGCACACGGCTGGTCAAGGACTTGCACAACGCCCAAGCCTATGCCGACTGGCACAAGGAATTCGATCGTTACGTCTCTGCGGCCGTGGACCCGAACGTGGCCTACAGCATCATGCTGCGCCTGCTCCAGCAACTGCCAAGTGAAAGTATCAAGCGATTGGCCGAGGACCAGTGAATGGTGGAAAGGCTAGGAGCAGCGTGCAGCCACTGTATGGAGCTGAACTTTACCGATTCCGCTTCCTGGCCGATGTGCCGTGTTTGCGGGCATCGCTGCGACCGGCCGCGCTACCTTTGCGATTGCCAGAGATGCAAGAATCAACGCGAAAACTTGGGGACGGAAAGAAGGAAGCCAAATGCCTGAACCAAAAGAGCGCGTGCTGTGGCATCAATCCGGCGTGAACAAGCACGGAGAACCGTTCATTCAGTTGCTTATGGACGACGAGCCAATTTGCCAGTTGACGCCCGAAGAAGCGCGCGACCACGCGAAGAACATTCTCGAAGCGACCGAAGCCAGCGAGCAGGACGCCTTCATGCTGGAATTCATGCAGAAGAAAGTCGGGCTGGACGTTGCCAGAGCCATGCAGGTGATTATTGATTTTCGGATGTGGCGCGAGAAACGCGGAAAGAAAGGGCCGCCAAGCGACGCACGAGAGTTTATGCGAACCGCCAAGCATGAGAAGCCGGAGAATCCAAATGCCTAGCGGGGAGGCCATGAGGCAGGCGAAGGGGGGAAAATGAGAAAGTTAATTGCAGGAAGTCTGCTGTTGCTGTTCGGAGCGCAGGAGCAGATGGTCGCTCCAAAGGTCGAGCACAAAAAGAGAACGGAGACTCAAGTCTATGATGAAGTTACGCGCTCCTGCCCAGCAGGATACGAAGGGCATTTCGTGGACACTCAAACTGGATTCGACTATGTGTATTGGCTGGGAAATCTGCAATGGTCTGTTTCTACGGGCGGTATTCCCGGCTACACCATCTGTTTCAAGAAAGAATTCATGGACGAGATACGCAAGAATCCTGAACTGCTTGTGGCGCGACCGGCGCCGCCGAGGCCAATTTGAGGAGGCAGGCGAAGGGGGTGGGGGATGACGGCTGAGATGACGCGGGAAACTGATTGGGAAGCAGCAGCCAAGAAAGTGGACTGGACGCAGATTCTCTTGAATCTGCTGAGCGGAAAGGAAACGGGGCGAGACGGCCAGCCATGCTTTTTTATTGGCGGCGGTCACTTCTGCGGACGAGCAAAGTTCTGGGATGGGCATGACGATCAACACAAGTTCGTTCCACTGATAGTTCTTCTCGCGAGGGTCAGGCTAGGTGAAGCGAAATGGTGGGCTGAACGTGTTGGAAGTTGGAATACTGCAACTGCTAGCCGAGTGAATACCCTAGAGCAAGCAGCAGGCGGGGGCGCCGCCGCAAAAGGAGGTTGAGATGCATGATCCGGTATATGGCCTATGAGATGGAAGTCGAGAAACGACACTGAATGGCACCGCTGGTTCGCTTGGTATCCGGTGTTAACCGAGGAGAATGAGTGGGTTTGGCTGGAATGGGTCAACCGTCAGCATCGCTGGCTCGCCAATCTTGACGATCCTTGGTGGTATTACAGCGATTTTGACAAGCCCTAGCAGGCAGCAAGAAGGGGAAGGGGCGCGATATGAAACGCGAAGTATCCACATTAGAGCAGAAAATCCAATGGTTGCTTGAGCATCGGCACTTCCTCATAGGCAAAGCTGACGAACGGAAGATCATCCTGGCCATGAAGCATGACGGTCTAATTGCGAAGTCTACCTACTGGCCGGACGTGAAGGTCGTTGACGAGGCTCTCAGACAGGCGAAGTTCAAGTGGTACGCGGAGCACAATGGAAGGGGAATCAAGCCGTGACCCACCAACAAGCTGGAGTGAGTGCGGAGGTCAGAGAGCTTTTAGAGGAAATTGCTGCCGGAAGAGGGCCATACAAGCAAGATAATTATGATTTCGCATGTTCTGTGATCGAGACGGCGAAAGAAAATGCGAAGAAAGTTTTGGCCCTCCTAGCCACCGCCCCGCCCGAGCAGACACAAGATTCTCTGGCAAGGAAGGGTCCTTCGCCAGAGCTAGGCAACGCAGATGAGCGAGGACACCCTTCACCAGCTCGTCCGGGCGAGAGAAGTACAGGTGTAGAGCAGCCTGACCGCTCCTCGCCCGAGTCGTTGCCGCCCCAAGCCGTAAGTGCTGGGGTGCTGAACGCTGAACTAAACGCATCGCCTACAGCGAGGGCGTACTTTCACAAAAGCATAGATCGCGTTCAAGAGATGAGGAAACTAGACTTGGAGCGCGCGAACAATCCTGAATTTCAGAACGACCGTGAGTACTATCTGGGTCGAGCACATCGCTGCGATGACATTCTATTTTGGCTTGGCGAGATGGAGTCGCGTTTACCTGCTGGTGCGCTTATTTCAAAGTCCGACGAAGAACGCGCCGAAGAGTTTATGGATTGCAATTACGACTCTCACGATGATTGTGTGAAATGGCTGGCGGCGAATTTTGCGGATGTACGGAGGATCGCGCTCGCCGCCCACGATCAAAAGGTGCGGGCCGAGGTGCTGGAAAGTTTAGAAAAGCTGCGCCAAAGCTGGGATGATTTGGCCGACGGCACTTCTGGTTTTGATTTTCGCTGCGGGCTTCAACAGTGCGAGGCCGAGTTGGGATTATTTCTAAAGAATCTCGCTTTGGGAGCAGAGGAGAAGCCATGAAGCGCGAAAGTATTTTCGCCCAAATTGAACGCCATGAGCGCTTTCGCAAGCGCATGGAAATGCGCCATCAGAAGCACATCACGTCCGGCAAGCCACGGCCAAAGACCTGCTTCCAATGTCGAATAGAGAAAATTCGCTCCCAGCGGCCCGCCCCAGCCGCCAGCAAGCCCGAGGCCAAGCCATGAAATTTTCGCATCCCGACAAAAGATCATTTTCTCTGGCCTTCAAAGGTTCCCTAGCTGTGCGGCTGATGGAGTTCGACTATGCTGGAAAGCATTACAGCTACCACGGCAAGAAATTGGAGAATACGGTTGAAAGGCTGCCATTCGACGGACAATTCCGGAAGACCCCAAGTACAGCCGAATTAGTTGTATGGGGCCAAGCGGTACATGACTGGAAAGAATCTGAGCGAGCGGAGCAATGAGAGCTTGCAGAGCAAAAGCGGTGAGTGACAGCGGAATAGAACGATGCGAGCGCAAGGCTGGGCACAAAGGGCCGCATAGTTATACGTGTAACTGGCACGGCAAAAAGTGGGCGAGTAAGTTCTTGTGGCAGCAGCGCCCCCTGCACCGTGAGGCCGCAAAATGAGCGAGCCATGAAACGCTTGCATCCCACATTCTTTGACCGCGAAGCTACTGCTGCTGCTGGCTTTTCCGACCGGCGTAGCTACATCCGCCGCGGTAAGCGATATTTATTCGGCGAGGACATGAAACATCTGCGGGCCAAAGTCTTTGAGCGGAGCAAGGGCTATTGCGAACAGCGCGTGAATGGAATCCTGAGCGGCCGCTGCGAACGCAACATCTCGTGGGAAACGATGGAACTCGATCATCAGCCGTCGCTAGCGCAAGGCGGCGATGACTCCATGGAAGGAACGGTGGCGAGCTGCAGACGGTGCCATTTGCAGCGGCATGGGCGCAACGTCCGCTTCGGAGAGAAAGGCGCATGATCGCCAAAGTCAGAATCGCGCCCGTCGAGAGATGGTGCCTGCAAAATCTCGCTGACCTTGA
>Ga0179592_10000086_pt1 | contig 39259 bp, 28 predicted proteins | sample CZODoug2_1_08_16_FD_148623 | JGI IMG/M metagenome (GOLD analysis project Ga0179592, IMG submission 148623) | Vadose zone soil fungal communities from Angelo Coast Range Reserve, California, USA - CZODoug2_1_08_16fungal (Illumina Assembly) | ecosystem: Environmental > Terrestrial > Soil > Vadose...
TCTTCGAATATCTCTCCAGCCAAAGCGTCTTGAGTGGATCTCATGGCGATACTCCGAGATGTGCGCGGGGATTGAAGGGAACCGCCTCGGCCAGCGCGCGGTAGGCGGCTTTCGCTTTTTCGTCGCTTGCTGGCGGCAGTGCGATTTGCAGGACCACATAGAGGTCGCCGGGAGTGGCTGCGGGAATGCCTCTGCCTTTCAAGCGCAATTTCGTGCCCGCGCGCGAGCCTGCGGGAATCTTCAGGTCGACCACGCCCCCCGGTGTGGGTACTTTGACGCTGGCGCCGAGCGCGGCTTCCCACGGCGCCACCGGCAGATCGAGGTAGAGGTCGCGGGCATCGGGCCGATACAGCGGGTGGGGTTGAAAATCGACCTCGATGTAGAGGTCGCCGGCGGCGCCCGAACCTGGGCTCGCCCCTTGACCCGCAAGCCGTATGGTCTGGCCCGGCAGGATTCCTTTCGGTATCTGGACGTTGAGGACTCGCTCCTTCGCGATCAAATGACCTTCGGCATCGATCTCGGGGACCCGCAAAGTGAACGTTCGGGAACCTCCCTGCAGGGTGGCTTCCAAATCCAAGATGACCTTGGCGTGATGGTCCGGGCCGCGGCCGGGATCGCCCTGCGCGCGATCGCCCCGCCCAGGATCGAAGCCGCGAGGCCCGCGGCGGGCTGCGCCGGCAGCGCCACCGAATAGAGATTCGAAGAATTCGCTGTAGTCGCGGTCGCTGGCGCCATCGCCGGCGCCGCTGAACTCGAAACCGGAGCCCCAATCGGGCGGCGGCCGGAAATTCTCGCCGGGCCGCGGACCACTACCCAATTGGTCGTACGCAGCGCGCTTTTCCGGAGTCTTCAATACTTCGTGGGCTTCGCCCAATTCCTTGAACCTGGCCTCCGCATCTTTTTCCTTGCTGACGTCAGGGTGGTATTTTCTCGCCAGCTTGCGATAGGCCTGCTTGATTTGAGCTTCCGTGGCGTCACGCGCCACACCCATCACCTTGTAATAATCCTTGAACTCCACCCTTCACCTGCAACGCGTGTGACTGCACGGAATCGTCGCAAGGATACTATGGGTGACTTCCACCGAATCAATAATCCTGTGTAGGGAAAATCCTACGACAGGAGAATCCTACGGCAATGTGTCCCTGTCATTACAGCTGGTAGGCCACCGTCAGCAGCAGTCCCTCGCCGATGTCCCTCCATAAGCTCGGCGGGCGGTTGTCGAACGCCCCGGCCGAGGGAATCAGAGCGCGGATCCAATCCGCGAGCCATTCGATCTCCCGCGCGTCATAGAACACCACCATGGATTCGTAGTTCAGCAAGAGACTGCGCGAATCGAGATTGCATGAGCCGCACAGCGCGATGCCGTCGTCGAAGACCACCGCCTTGGCATGATTCATACCTGGCAACAGGTGGATGGAAACCCCGGCATCGCTGAGCGCGCGCAGCGAGCGATTGCGGACAAAGTCGGCCAGAATATGGTTCGACTTGGCGGGAATACAGAGGTCGATCTTGACACCCCGGCGCGCCGCCAATCGCATGGCGGTCTCCAGACTGACGTCCGGCACGAAATAAGGCGTGACCGCCAGCATGCGTTGCGTGGCCTGAAAGCAGGCATCGATGAGCAGGGCGTGCACGGTATCTTCCATTTGATCCGGTCCGCTCGGCAGGAACTGGCTGAGACCGTCCGGGTACTCGGGCTCCGACACGGGGATGGCCTCCGCGGGCGAACCACCGGCGGCCTTCCAGTCGGCCTCGAATTGCAGCGCGGCCGAGACGGCAGTAGGCCCGGCAAGTTCAAATGACAGATCCGACCAGGGCGCGACGCCGTTGTCGCCCATGAAATATTCGGCCGCTAGATTCCTGCCCCCGGCCCACAGCCGCTCGCCGTCGGCCACCACCCACTTCCGGTGATTGCGCAGATTGCGCGGGCCAGGCGTCTTGCGTGCCAGCAAGGGGCTGAAAATCGCGGTCTCGACACCCGCGTCCTGCAATTCGCGGAACCGGACACGCGGCAGTTGCAGCGCGCCGACCCCATCGATCAGAAATCGCACGCGCACTCCGTGCTGCGCGCCGGCCATCATCAGATTCGTCACCTCGCGGCCGAGGGAGTCGTCGCCCAAAATATATGTGCAGATATCCAGCCGTCGATTCGCCCCCTCAAGGATCGATATGAGCCCCGCGTGAGATTCGGCGCCGTCCCGGTGGAACGCGACACGAGAGCGGGCGGCCGGCGGCAGGCCGAAGCTTTCGATGAGATCTTCGGCCCAGTGCTGTGCGTACGAGCGTCTACCCGACCATCCGGATGTTCTGCGCGGCAGCTTGCGGCGGCCGAACATTAAATACATGGGCAACACAAGATACGGGAACGCCATCATCCCCAAGACCCACGCGATCGCGATCGCCGGCGGCCGGCGTTCGCGCTCCGCCCGGGTCGTCAGAACATAGGTGAGCACACTGACCACGATGGCCAGCGAGTGAACCGTGACTCTGGGGAACCACGCGTTCACGCCATTTTCGTATCGAGCCGCCGCAAGACGCCGGGCAGCAGATCCGGAAGATCCTCCGCCATTAGCCCGGGTCCAAAATCGGCCGCTGCCGCACCGTGCAGCCAGACACCCGCGGCGGCCGCGAGAAAGCCATCCATCCCCTGCGCGAGCAATCCCAGGATCACGCCGCTCAACACATCGCCGGAACCGGCGGTCGCCAGGTTCGCCGGCGCGTTGCTATTCACGATGGCGCGGCCGTCCGGTGCGGCGATCACGGTATCGGAGCCCTTCAACACGATGATGGCGCCGCTGGCGCGCGCCGCGTTCCGTGCCCGCGAAAGCTTGTCGCCGGCGGCGCCGACGCCGGCCGCGCCTCGGCCGGCTGCGCCGAACAGCCGGGCGAACTCGCCTTCATGCGGGGTGAGGACGCACGGCCCGTGGATTGCGCCGGCCAACTCGCCGACCCGGTCCGCGAATACGCTGATCGCATCCGCGTCGAGAAGAACCGCGCGGTACGTCTGCAGCATCGTAAGCGCGCGCGCGCGAGTGGTCTCGTTGACGCCGGCACCGGGACCGATCAACAAGGCGGTATAGCGGGAATCGCCGAGCAATTGCGTGAAATCCTCGGGCCGCGACAGGGGATGCACCATGATGCTGGTGAGCGCCCCGGCATAGATCGGCAGCGCGATGTCGGGAACCGCGATGCTGGTCAGGCCCGCGCCGGCCCGCGCCGCGGCGCGCGCGGCCATCCGGGCGGCGCCGGTCATGGGATAGCCGCCGACCAACAGCGCGTGGCCGCGGCTGTACTTGTTCCCGCCGGACGCGGGCCGAGGCAGCTCGTGCCGCCAGAGCGCGGGGTCGTTCTCCCACGTGTCGACCATGATGCCATCGAGTACGGAGGAGGGCGTTCCGATATCCGCGACCACCACGTCGCCGGCCAAATCGCGCCCCGGAAGGAGCACGTGACAGGGCTTCTTGCGCGCGAAGGTGACGGTGCATTGCGCGGCGACCGCGCCCCACGATTCGCCGGTGTCGCCCATCACGCCGCTCGGCACATCCACCGCGATCAGCGGCACGCCGCGGCGGCCGACGGCGGCTAGAGTCAGCGCCACGTTCTCCGAAAGCGGCCGACTGAGACCGGAGCCGAATACCGCATCGACCACCAGTTCCGCGTCCGCGATGGCCGCCGGTGCGAGCACTTCGATGGGGCCGGTCCAGCGCGCCGCATGGCTCTTCGCATCGCCGGCGAGGCGGTCGCTTAGGCCGAGCAAGGCGATGCGCACCGGCCAGTCCGCGGCAGCCAGCACCCTGGCGACCACGAAGCCGTCGCCGCCGTTGTTGCCGGGACCGCACAGAACGCAGACGCGGCACGGGGACCAGCGCTGCATGATCTCCTCCGCCACCGCCTCGCCGGCGTTTTGCATGAGCACAACGCCGGCCGTTCCTTCGGCAATGGTCAAGCGGTCCGCCTCGGCCATCTGGGCTACGCGCATGAGAGCGCTCGGAGCCAGTGCTGAGCGGTGCATCAAGTGTCGGCCTCCGTCATACCACGGTTCCGACCAGTGCCCCCACGCCCGCCGTCACGCCCATCGCCAACGCGCTCCAGAGCGTCACGCGCAATGCGCCGGTGATCACATCCGCGCCACCTACCTTGGCCGAGACGCCGCCCAAGAACAGCAGGCAGATCAGCGAGGCTGCGACCGTGCATCCGATGAGGTAATGGGAATCCGCCGCCGCGGCAACGATCAGCGGAATCACCGCGCCGACGGCAAAACTTGCGGCGGAAGCCGCGGCGGCCTGCAGCGGCCGCGCCGCCGTCATTTCCGATAGACCCAGCTCGTCGCGCGCGTGGGCCGCCAGGGCATCGTGTTCCATGAGGCGCTCGGCCACCTGTTTAGCGAGCGGCAACTCGAGGCCGCGGTGCACGTAGATGTCCGTGAGTTCGCGGCTTTCGCCCGCGTAGTCCACTTTCAGCTCCTCACGCTCCTGCGCCAGCGCCGCAGCTTCCGTGTCGGCCTGCGAGTGCACGGATACGTACTCACCGGTTGCCATCGACATCGACCCTGCCACGAGACCGGCCACTCCGGTGAGCAGGATATTCGCATGGCTGGCATGGGCCGCGGCGACGCCGAGGATCAGGCTCGAGGTCGACACGATCCCGTCGTTGGCCCCAAGCACGCTGGCGCGCAGCCAGCCGAGGCTGCCTAACTTGTGAAGTTCGTGACTGCGGCGACGCATTCGTGAAGGACCAGCTTCGCTAGATCTTCCCGGTCTTGGGGCCGAGAAAGTACCAGAGGATGAAGCCGAGAATGGGCAGCACGATGACCAGGACCGTCCAGAGGACTTTTCCGCCGGTATCCGCGCCGCTTTGGAAGATGTTCACGATTGCCCACACATCGGCGATCAGCACGATCAGACCGCCTATGCCTTGATACTCCATGCTGCACCCCTTTTTTGATGATTCCGGCGCCAAACCAGCATTTCTGCTTAAAGCGACACATTTCCGGGCCGCCAAGGTGAGTGTAATGCTTACATGGCCCCGATCAGCCGCGCCCCCCCTTCAAGAGGACATCATGCCCAAGGTACGGAAATTCTGCTTGTCATCGCTTGCAACGGCGGCGATTCTAGCTGCTTCCGCGGCCGGCACGGAATGTAGCGTACATCGAGAACGCGTTCGACAAACGCGGCGAACTCGGCCGTATTGCGCAATGCGCCACCGATTATTGCTTCTCGCACTATCACAGTTATCCGATCAAGCCGATGAACTTCGGGGTAAAGTTCGGACCGGAAGTTCTAACGTTGACTTAGAATTGGCCGGCGGGTGCCCGCCTGCCAGTGACTATTGGGTCCCACATGCTGTTTCGAGTTGCGCTGCTGGCTGCAATGATGTTGGCCGTACCGTCGCACGCCGAGCGTCGGCCGGTTCTTGGGCAGATCGACCTGCCGCATCCCTACTACTTTCGCGAGATGTACCTGCCGCAATTGACCAGCGGTCCGAGCGGCCTTGCCTGGTCGCCCGATTCCGGGGAGCTGATCTATTCCATGGCCGGGTCGCTATGGCGTCAGAAGGTGGGTGCAGCGGACGCGTTCCAACTCACCGCCGCGGCGGGCGCCGCATACGACTATCAGCCGGATTGGTCCGCGGACGGTCGATGGGTGGTCTACAGTTCCTATCGCGGTGAGGCGGTGGAGCTGTGGTTATTGGACCTGAAAAGCGGCGTTTCGCAGCCGCTCACCGGCAACGGCGCCGTGAACGTCGAGCCCCGGATCTCGCCCGACGGCACCCGCCTGGTTTTCGTTTCGACGCAATACCATAGGCGATTTCATATTTTCGCCGGCGACCTCCTCGACGGGAAGCTCGCGAACGTCAAACGGCTCACCGGCGAAAATAAAAGCGCATTGCCGCGCTACTACTACAGCACTTTCGATCATGAGATCAGTCCGGTGTGGAGCCGTGACGGCCGCGACATCCTCTATGTCTCCAACCGCAATCACATTTACGGGACGGGCGGCTTCTGGCGCGTTGCGTCGAGCGGCGCGGGCGTCACCGAGGACGCAGCGGTCGGCGATCCGGCGGCCGGCGCTCCGGCCGCGCGCGAAGCCGGGCAGGAATTCCACTATGAGGAAACTAATTGGAAGGCGCGTCCCGATGTGTCGCCGGATGGCTCGCGTCTGGTGTACGGCTCCTACCTGGGACGCTCCTGGCACAATCTCTGGGTGATGCCGGCGCGCGGCGGCGATGCATTTCCCGTCGGGTACGGCGATTGGGACCAAACCAATCCGCGCTGGTCTCCCGACGGCACGCGCATCGCCTTCATCTCGAATCAACAGGGAAACACCCACATCGATATCGAGCGCATACCGGGCGGCGACATTCAGGCTCTGGAGATCGGCGAGCGGCACTATCGTTCACCGATGGGACGGTTGCACCTTACGGTCAAGGACCGGGAAGGACACGCGGCTTCCGCCCGCATCGGCGTCACCGACGCAGCCGGGCGTTTCTATGCTCCGGCCAGTGCGTGGATCCACGCGGATGACGGCTTCGATAGGAGCCAGCGAACGGCCGAGGCGCATTACTTTCATCTGCACGGCGATGAATGGGTCGATGTGCCGGCAGGCACCATGAGCGTGGAAATCCTGCACGGCCTGGAACGCAGGTTCGAGCAGCGCCGCGTGGCCATTACCCCAGGCCTTGCCGCGGATCTGACCGTGGACATCGACGAGGGTACCTGGACCGTGCCCGCACCGGGACATTGGGTGAGCGCGGATGTCCACGTGCACATGAATTACGGCGGCGAATACCGGAATACCCCGGCGCACCTGGCCCTGCAGGCGGCCGCCGAGAATCTCGGGATCGTCAACTCATTGATCGTCAACAAGGAACAACGCTTCCCCGACATCGCGTACAGCGGTCTGCGGCGGGACCCCGCCTCGCAACCGACGGCACTGGTGGTCCACGGCCAGGAATACCACACCAGCTATTGGGGCCATCTGGGATTGCTCGATATATCCGGCGGAGCGATCCTTCCAGGGTATGTGGGATATCCGAACACGGCGGCGGCGAGCCTGTATCCGATGAATGCGGATATCGCGGACATCGCACATGGGCGGGGCGCCTTGGTGGGCTACGTGCATCCCTTCGATGACTACCCCGCACCGATCTCCAAGCCGCACGAAGCGCTCACCAATGAACTGCCGGTGGATGTTGCGTTGAGCAAGGTCGACTATATGGAAATCGTCGGGTTCAGCGACCACCGCACCACCGCTCGCGTGTGGTATCAATTGTTGAACCTGGGATTCCGGATCCCGGCGGCGGGCGGCACCGACGCCATGGCGAATTTCGCTTCGCTGCGCGGACCGGTGGGCATGAACAGGGTCTATGCTCGCACGCCTGAAGGTGAAATCAACCAGGCGCAGTGGCTGGATGCCTTGAAGCACGGCCGCAGCTTTGCGACCAACGGGCCCTTGTTGGGGCTTGACCTCGGCGGCGCCGGCGTCGGCGATGAACTTAAACTCGACCGGGCACAGCGGGCGGTCAAGTTCACCCTGAGGCTAAGGTCCATCGTCCCGGTCGACCATGTCGACCTGGTGTGCAACGGCCGGGTGGTCAAGTCCTTCGCCGGTCGCACACCCATCGATCATGGCGAGTTCAGCGGCAGCATCGACCGCGCGGCAAGCGGGTGGTGCCTCGCCAGGGCGTCCACCGATCAGTCGCGCTATCCGGTGCTGGACAATTACGCGTATGCGACCACCAGCCCCGTGTACGTGACCATTGCGGGCCGTGCACCCCGTTCGCCGGAGGATGCCCGATATTTCGCGGCTTGGATCGATCGGGTAACGGAGGCAACGTCGGCCTACCCGGATTGGAACAGCCCGGGTGAGAAACAGGGCGTGCTCGAGCGCTTGGCCCGGGCTAAAGCGGTTTTCACTGGTTTGCAATGAATTCGGCGCGCGGGCGCCAGTCCGCCATCTTCCGGGGCGGAGTGCCGACCTTCTCGGCAGGTGGAAGCGCGACTAAGATGTGCGGATGAACAGCGCCGCGGATCCAACCGGGACCATCGACAAAGCCTTGGCGCATGCCAGGCGATTGCTGGAAAGCAACCCCGTGCTGGCGGCGGAGCAGGCGAGCGAGATTCTGAAGGTTGCCCCCAATCAGCCGTTGGCCATGCTGCTCCTCGCGGTTGCGCGGCGCATGACGGGAGACATAACGGAGGCGCTTGCAATTCTGGAACGGCTCACCGCCGCGCAGCCGAGTTGGGCGGCAGCGCACTACGAGTTCGGCGCGGCATTGGGCGATGCCGGTGCACCGCAGGCGGCCGTGGTCGCGTTGCGGCGTGCGGTATCCCTGAAACCCGACCTGCCGGATGCGTGGCGCGACCTGGGCGACCAGCTCACCGTCCTCGGGGACGGGAAGGGCGCCGAGGCCGCGTACGCGCGGCATATCAAGACCTCGAACAAGGATCCGCGGCTGATGGCCGCGGCTTTCGCCCTGTGCGAGAACGAGATTCCAAAGGCGGAGTTCCTGCTGCGCGAGCATTTGAAGAAGTACCCCACCGATGTCGCCGCCATCCGCATGTTCGCGGAAGTGGCGGGTCGGCTACGTCGCTACCGCGATGCCGAACACTTGCTGGCAAGATGCCTGGAACTCGCGCCCGGTTTCAATGCCGCCAGGTATAACTATGCCATGGCGTTGTATCGTCAAAACAGGGCGGTCGCGGCGCTGCAGCAGATCGACCTCCTGATGGCGGCGGAGCCGCGCAACTCGGGGTATCGAAATCTGCGGGCTGTGGTATTGGCGAATATCGGCGAATATCGGGAATCGCTGGAAATCTATGCCGATGTTCTCGCCAAGCATCCCGATCAGGCCAGGATCTGGATGAGCTATGGGCATGCCCTCGCCACCGCGGGCCGGCCTCAGGATAGTGTGGCGGCCTACCGGCGGGGCATTGCGTTGAATCCGACCCTGGGCGAGGCCTACTACAGTTTGGCCAACCTCAAGACCTTTCGGTTTGAGGAGACCGAAGTACAGGCCATGCTTGCCAACCTCAAGATCGCGGACTTGAGCGGCGGGGATCGCGCGCATTTTCACTTTGCTCTCGGCAAGGCGCTGGAGGATGCGGGAAGCTATGTCGAGTCGTTCGAACACTACGCGGCCGGCAACGCGCTGCGTCACGCCAGGGTCGGATACGACGCGGCCGCCACGACGGACTTCGTGCAGCGTGCTAAACGATTGTTCAGGAAGGAATTTTTTGCGGCCCGCGAGGATTTTGGCGCGCCCTCCGCCGATCCGATTTTCATCGTCGGGCTGCCGCGTGCAGGATCGACTCTGGTCGAGCAAATTCTCGCCAGCCACTCCCAGGTGGAGGGCACCATGGAATTGCCGGACATCATGGCGATGGCGGCGGAACTCGGCGGTAACGCCGAACGTTCACAGGAATCCGCGTATCCCGAAGCGCTCGCGGCCTTGAGCGCTGCCGAGTGCGGCGCTCTGGGCGAGCGGTACATCGAACAAACGCGTGTTCAGCGCAAGACCGCCAAACCCTTCTTCGTCGACAAGATGCCCAATAATTTCCTGCATATCGGGCTCATCCGGCTCGCCCTGCCGAACGCCAGAATCATCGATGCGCGCCGGCACCCCATGGCCTGCTGCTTTTCGGGCTTCAAGCAGAATTTCGCGCAGGGACAGCGTTACACGTACAGCCTCGAGGACATCGGCCGGTATTATCGCGATTACGCGGAGCTCATGGCCCACTTCGACGAGGTTCTTCCCGGGCGGATTCACCGCGTTATCCACGAAAACCTGGTCGACGATACCGAAGCCGAAGTGCGCCGCCTGTTCGAATTCTGCAGGCTGCCGTTCGAACCCGCGACGTTGCGCTTCTACGACAATGAGCGTGCGGTCAGAACGGCCAGCTCGCAGCAGGTGCGTAAACCCATCTATCGCGAAGGGATGGACCAGTGGCGCCATTACGAACCTTGGCTTGGTTCGTTGCAGCACTCGCTTGGCGAGGTCCTCACCGCCTATCCGGATGTGCCGCACTTTTAAAATCGCGGCGAGTATGTCATACACTTGCCGGAGGGATACTTGCCGCAGGGAGCGGATACAAAATGAAGGGGATGATCCATGACTCGTAGCCGCAAGCGAAAACTGGCGCGCAATCGTGCCAAGTGGGCCGGCCTGCCGCTGGCCTCGGCCATTCTGGCGACCGGAGGTGCTGCCTATGGCGCTTCGGAAACCGAGCAGGGGACGCTCGAGGAAGTGGTGGTGACGGCGCAGAAGCGCTCGGAAGACCTGCAAAGGGTGCCGATCAGCTTGCAGGTTCTGGGCAATGAAAGACTCCAAGAACTCCAGGTGCACGATTTCGATGATACTGCCAAGTTCTTGCCCAGCTTGAGTTACAAGTCCATCGGTCCGGGCCAGGCGGAATTGTTTTTCCGGGGCATTTCCAGCGGTGCCGGTGCCCTGCACGCGGGTTTCCTGCCGTCCAGCGGCTTGTACGTCGACGAAATACCCGTCACCACGGTCGCGGGCTCGCTCGATCTGCATGTATACGATATCGCCCGCGTCGAGGCACTGTCGGGTCCCCAGGGTACCCTGTACGGCGCCAGTTCGCTGTCCGGCACCTTGCGCATCATCACCAACAAGCCGGATCCCTCGGCGTTCTCCGCCGGCTACGATTTGAAGGCGGATAAATGGCGCCGTGGCGATGCGGGTGGGGGCATCGAAGGCTTCGTCAACATTCCTCTGAGCGAGCATATGGCGGTTCGCCTGGTGGGCTACTACGACCACCAGGGCGGCTACATCAGCAATGTCTATCGGCAGGATACGTTTCAACGTTATTCGCCGACGGGGACACCCGTCGCCGGAGGCCCGGCCGGCGGCCCCGACGGCTTCCCCAACTACGATCCCGTCACCGTCAACAATGGGAACGTGCTGAAGAAAAATTTCAACGACGTCAACAGCGTAGGTGGCCGCGCCGCCTTGAAGGTCGATCTGAATGATAATTGGACGATCACGCCGCAGTTGATCGCGCAGTACCAGAAAACGAACGGCGACTTCGGGTACGACGTGCACTTCGGCGAGCTCCAGGTCGGCGACTATTACCTCCCTCACAATATCGATAACTGGTATCAGTCCGCACTCACGGTCGAGGGCAAGATCAGCAACTGGGACCTGGTCTATTCCGGTGGCTGGTTCGAGCGCAAGGTCGGCAATCTGGTGGACTATTCGCAGTACTCGATCGCGTATGATGCGCAGGCCATCGCCAATTCTTATGCATATACCCGGTTCATCGACGCCTCGGGCCACCTGCTCGACAATGTCACGCAGTACACCGCGAACCGCGACAAGTACACCAAGATGAGCCATGAGCTGCGCGTGTCTTCGCCGGCGGAGTATCGCTTTCGAGGTACCGCCGGTCTCTTCTATCAGCGGCAGACCGACAACATTCGCGCGGAGTTCGATGTTCCAAACCTGCCCTCATTCTATGAAGTGGCGGGGCAGAAAAACGTGTACTACCTGTCGCAGATGGATCGCACCGACCGCGACTATGCGGCGTTTGCGGACCTGACTTTCGATGTCACCGATAAATTGAAAGTGAACGCCGGCATTCGCGAGTTCTGGGTCAACAACACGCTGTATGGTTTCTTCGGTTTCAACGACAACGGCTACTCTTCCTCCGGCGAGAAGATTTGCCTCACCCCCAAGGTGACGACGCCTGGTGTCTACACCGGAGGGAACCAGCCCTGTGTCAACACCAATAAAAAAGTGGTGGAGAACGGCGAGACTCACAAGATCAATCTGCAGTATCAGATCACTCCGGATTTGATGGCGTACGGCACGTGGTCCACCGGATTCCGGCCCGGCGGCAATAACCGCAAGCCCATTGCCGGCTCCTGGAAAGCGGACACGCTGGCCAATTTCGAGCTGGGTTGGAAAAGCGCCTGGCTGGATCGACGCCTTCGCTGGAACGGCGCCGTGTTCTATGAGAAGTGGCGGGACGTGCAAACGTCGGTTCAAGGCGAATCGGGCATCACCGCGATCGTCAACGCCGGCGACGCGAGAGTCGAGGGCCTCGAAACCGATCTCAGCTGGGCGGTCGATGATCATCTCACCTTGTCGGCATCGGGGACAGGCCTTCTCCGGGCGGAGATCACGACGACCTTCTGCGCACCCACCAACCAAGGCGTGCCGCTGCCCACTTGCACGACTCCCGGGACGGTCGACGCGTACGCGGGAACACAACTGCCCGTGACTCCCAAGCTCAAGTTCAATGGCACCGCCCGCTACGCATTCGACGTCCGAGACTTCAAGAGCTTCGCGCAGGCCACGGTGTTCCACCAGAGTTCGACCACGTACAGCCTGGAGGCGACGCGCTTCTATGCAGGAGATACGCCGTCGTTCACGACCTTCGATTTCTCGGCCGGCACCGGCTTGAACAACTGGCACCTCGAAGCCTACATCGAGAACGCCTTCGACAAGCTCGGACAGCTTGGCAGGAATTCGGAGTGCAATGACGGGGTGCACTATTGCTTGCTGAACGCTCATATCTACCCCATCAAGCCGATGCAATTCGGAGTGAAATTCGGGCAGAAGTTCTAGCGGCCCAGAAGTTCTGGCGGTCGCGACAGGCGTAATCGCGGTCGGGACCGGCATAGGTAGAGCCGGTGAACGCAGCGTGACCATCGTTGCGTTCGTCGGCGTTTGCCGATTCCGATTGGAGGGCCTCCTTGCACTCATCGGGTGTTTCACCGTTCTCTGACCTGCGTCGCGTCGCCGATCGCCTCCTGGATTGGCGTTTCCATTGTTGGTATTGGGGCGACGCTATCGCCATCGACGGCCTGATGGAGGCGCACGGCTTAAGCGCCGGCGCCTATCGCGATCACGTCGTGGACACGATGCAGCGTTGGCACCGGAGCTGCCTGCCGAACTTCGATGATGCGCTGGCGCCGGGTGCCGCCATCATCCGGCTGGTCATGGACGGTGATCTACCGGTACAAGCCGGGGAGCGAGTGGTCGCACGGCTCGAAGGGCTGCCGCGAGCCTGCGGCGTCGTCCCCGCATTGGAGCCGCATCGCCCATCGTTCCGTTTCGGCGTCTGCATCGACACCGTCTACCATCTACCGGCGACCTATGCGCAGCTGGCGCGTTGGACGGGCGAGAAACGCTTCGCGGAAAAAGCCATTGGTGTGGCGCTCGACTGCATGCAGGTCCTGTGCTGCAAGGCGGGCTGGGCGCAATGGTTCGACCCGATACGCAAGCGCAACAACGCGGTGGCCTGGAGCCGCGGCATGGGATGGGCGTTGCTCGGCTTGTTGGACTTGGTCCACTTATTGGACGGCGTCGGCACCGGGGAAGTTGCGGACCTTGCCGGAGAGGTCATGGAGAGATTGGCCGCCACCCAAGCCTCGGATGGAAATTGGCCCGCCGTGTTGGATCATCCGAAGGCCGACACGGAAACCTCGACGGCTGCCTTCTTTGTCGCGGCTGCGCTGCATCCCGCGGCCGATGGGCTTGTCGCACTTCCGCGGGCTGTGGTGGAAAGAGCCATCGGTGCGTGTCACCGCGCCTTGAGCAGCGACGGCACGTACACCGGAGTGACCGAGGACGTGCTGCCCAACTGGGACATCACGGCCTACGAGCATTCTCCCACCGGGCCCTCTCCCTGGGCGCAGGGGGCGGCCGTCAGGGCTTTCGCGGCGCTCGCACGCCGCGCGCCGTCGGCGGGGCCAGGTTGAGCGCACGTACGGGACATCAATTATTCGTACGTGGTGTTAATTGTCCGTGTGGAACCGGTGCAGCTGGTGCATATCGATGACCACATCGTAATGCTGGCCGGGAGGCAGCTTGTACCCTTCGGCCTTGTACCCTTCCGAGAAATCGTAGCGTGACTCGAGGTTGGCGACCTCGGGATGCAGGTCGTGCATCGCCCGCTTGAACATCTCCTTCGGCACCCACTCGGAATTCGACGATAGGGATCCGAATTCGTCGTGATAGATCGACACCGTCGAAATGTCGGACGGGGCGGAGGCGATCGCGAAAATGCGCGGGCGCGCCGGCCCGTTGAGATGCACGTGCTTCGCCCCGGACAGGATCAGCTGCCACTCATTGCCCTGCGGAACGGCGATCAATGCGTAGACATGATGCTGGGCCGTGAAGAACGCGATACCAACCACCACCGTCGCGAGCAGGCGGCGGCCGCTCTCGCTCCAGTGCGCCGTCAAGGCCCGTGCCGATGCGACCATGAAACAGAGAAGAACCGCGGTCATGGCGAAGATGGTGCGGTAGGTGGCATATCGCTCCGATGCCACCAGACTGACGCTGGCCGCCAGGATCGGCAGACCGACCAGCGCGACAGTCCAGATCAAGCCGCGGGCGCGGCCATGCCGCCGCCATTCCACCACGGCGCCCGCGACCAGCAGCAGACCGACGACGACGGCGGATGCGATGTACCACCCATGGTCGCGAAGATTGTTGTCGTTCAGGACGAAAAGGCTCAACGCATTGGGCATCGTCTCGTGGAAGAACCAGCTTAACTTATCGACCCAGTGATGCTCGAAAGCGATTCTTCCGGATTTGACGAATACGCCGGCGGCGTACAACACGATCATGGTGCAGTAGGCCAATCCCAGCGAGGCGATGATGAATCCTATGTGGACGGCCAACCAACGCGCGGTTTGCGCGATGCTGCGTCGGCGCTGCGCGATCAATGCGGCCGCCAACGGTACGACGTAGAACATGGCGCTCGGCTGGTAAATCAGCGCGCCCACGACCATGAGGCATAGCGCCATGATCCACTGACTCACCGCCCGGCGGGGACCCGCGCTCCGGCCAACGGTCAGCGCGCCTTCCACAGTGAAAAATCCAGCAATGGCCAGCAGCGCCGTTGCCGCATAGGGCCAGCCAATGGCCCAGCCGGCGATGACCTGTGCGGAGGGGACCAGCGTCAGGAGAATGGCGAAGCACAAGGCGGTGCTGAACGACCAACCAAGGGCGCGCAAGCCGCGGAACATCACCAATGAAACGGCGCCCAACAGCAGCGATGCGGCGAAGCGCATCCAATGCAGGCTTTGCACGCTGTCGGTCTGCCCATACGTGGCTTGCAGCAGCCATCCATAAATCGGCCGTGCGTGAGAAGCGCAAAAATTCAGAATCGTTCCGGGCTCTTCATGCGCCTCGCGCAAATTGGAGTAATCGTCGCGCAGCCCGTAGTCGTAGAACGTCGCCGGCCAGTATGTGAGGAGCGGCACCAAAAAGAACAGGGCGGTCAGCAGCCAACCGCTGATCGCGAGCGGGCGATCGCTGTCGACAGCCGCGGCGACGGAACCCGCCGGCAGAGCGATAGGCGGCTCTGTCAGTGCTCTCCGGAGTACTGGTTTTGGAACGCTCATGAAGTAAAACTATGCCTTATGATGTTGCAGTGCACAACGGTCGTCGTCCCCACCCAGTGGTCCGACTCATGGGGACCGGTCACCTGATTCTATGGGTCCTGATTCTATGGGCTGACCCACCAAAAATCCGTGCAGGAATCGGAGATTGAACGTTAAATATCTGTTAGCTCGAATTTGCGGGCGACCCTTCACGCTCCGGCCGCGACGCAGGCGTTCTTACCGCCGTGCTTCGCCCGGTACAGGGCCGCGTCGGCGCGTTCGAAGGCCGAATCCGGCGTGTCTCCCGGCCGCAGGTCGGTAAAGCCGCAGGAAGCGGTGACACGCACGGGCGCGCCCCTGAAATGGAACCGCAACGATTCGACGCCACCCCTCAACTCATCCGCGATCCGCTGGGCCTTTGCGAAGGGCAATCCCGTCATCAACATGACGAATTCCTCGCCGCCGATACGCGCCACGAAGTCCTCGGCGCGCAGTCCGGACACGAAGCAGGTCGCGACGCTCTGGAGCACCCGGTCGCCGGCCCTATGCCCGTAGCTGTCGTTGATGTTCTTGAAGCTGTCCAGATCCCAAACCAGCAGCGTGACCGGCAGATTCGAGCAACGGGATAAATCACGGGCAATGCGCTCGTCGAAGGATTTTCGATTTCCCAGCCGCGTCAACGGATCGAGCCGCGCACCGTGTTTTTCGCGGTCGAGCTTTGAATTCAATTCCTGAGCCTCGCGTTCCAGATCCGCTATCCGAGCCACCATGCGCTCGGCCCGGCCGGTGTGCTCCAACTTCCGGTTCTCTTCGCGCGATCGGAAAGCTTGCACCTGCTTCGTCACGGTCTCGAGGCGGGCGTTCACGAGGGTCTGCAATACGCCGAGCTCCGTGGCGCTGTTGACCGCAGCCGTCAGATCCTGCACCTGCGATATCACGCTGTCATTGACCGATAGGGTGTCTTCGAAACGAGAACGAGCATCCATACCCGACTCAGCCAGAAAGCCCGACACCTCCTCCAGGCGAGTGGTGACCGCGGTAAGAACCGCCGCGGCTTGCTCGCAATCGAGCGCCAACGTGGCGCCGTGGGTGTGAACCAGTTCGGCAGTCTTGTCCAAGATGACGGCCAACTGGGCATCGGTCTTTATCAGGGTCAATTGTGACAGCAGATCGAGCGCAACGACGTCATTCGCATTCAACGACCGAAGGCTCTCCAAAATCCTGGCCGCAGCCGTGCAGGTGGAGTCCCAACGAGTGACCACGGCCGGCACAATTTTCGCAACCGGCACGGCGGCCGGCGCGATCACGATGGTCGGCACGGGCGACACCGCATCGACGGCCCTGACTGCCATCGTCAACGACTCGGCGAGCTGTTCCAGTTCCAAAGCATCCGCGTTGCGTCGATTGGCCGCAGCGAGCGCGGCGAGTTCATCGTCGAGTTGCAAATCGATGCCCATGCCCGCCGCGCACAAGCGGCCGATCAAGCGGCGCAGCGCCTGCTCGATTTGCCGCCAGCGCTTCTCCTCGGTCTCCATCTCCCGCAGCGAGTCGCGGTACTTTTGTTTCCAATCTGATTCGGGCACGAGGCGCTGGTACTTCCCTATGGTTTCTATGGCGAGGAATCGGCATGAATGCCGCAACCTTTAACGAGTGCCGCCGCCTCCCCGCCACCGCGGCAGGCGCACCATTATACGCCGTGATGCAGGTCCCATCGGGTCCGTGCCGTTCGCGCTAGGCTCCTGCGTGAAGGATCGCGCCGATGGGACCCAAATATGTCTTGTTGATTGCAGCGCTGCTGGCGGCGGCCGGCGCGGGCGCGCGCCCGCGGATCTATTCCTTCGTGGATGCCGACGGCGTCAGGCACTACACCGATGTACCCGACAACAATCTTTACCGGCTGCTGAAGCTGTCCCCGGACGACCGGACGGCGAGTGGTGAGCGCTATGACTCGATGCTGCTTGCCCGGGCCGCGCAGTACGATTCCATCATCGAAAACGCGGCGTTATCCGCGGCCGTGGAACCCAATCTACTGCGGGCCGTGATCGTCGTGGAGTCGGGCTTCAACTCGCGCGCCGTATCGAAACGAGGCGCGGTCGGATTAATGCAGCTCATGCCGGCAACGGCCTCTCGCTTCGGCGTTTCGAATCCGTATGATCCGAAACAGAACATACACGCCGGCGCGCGTTACCTGAAATTTCTGATGAACCGGTTCGGCCAGAATGTTCGGCTCGCTCTCGCGGCATACAATGCCGGCGAGGACGCCGTGGAGCGGAACGGCGGGCAGATACCGCCATTCACGGAGACCATGGCCTACGTGCCGAAAGTACTGAGGATCTACCGTATGCTCAGCGATCAGCCGCGCGCGACTTGACGGCGACCCCGCGATGCGCGGGAAACTGGCATGATGGGTCCGCATGAGCACCACGGAGCCGCCGCGCGAGGATCTCGGCGCACCGCAGCCGGTGCCCGTATTTCGCGGTTCGCAGGCTGCGTGTCTCGAGTACGCATTGGTGCTCGAGGCCCTGGAGATCCCGTACGAGCGCGTCGAGTCGGACGGGGCGTGGTTGCTGGTGGTTGCGTCTCCGCTGGCGCAAGCGGCCGCCGATGAACTAACTCGCTACGCGGCGGAGCCGGCGGTGCGGCGCGAAGCGCCCGCGCCGTTCGTGCCGTTCGCCGGCAGCGCCATCGGCGCCGCCGCGTATGCATTCGTCCTGATCCTCGTGGCGTACTGCGCCGGAATCGAATTGTTCGCAGTCGATTGGCTTAGCCTAGGTGCGCTGGAATCGAAGGCCGGTGCGGCGGGCGAGTGGTGGCGCGCCGTGACCGCCCTGACCTTGCATTTGGACCAAGAGCACCTTCTCGGCAACCTGCTATTCGGGATCGGGATCGGGGTGCTCGCCGGCCGTATGTTCGGCCCGGGATGCGCCTGGCTCGCTATTCTGCTATCCGGCGCGGCGGCCAACTTCGTCGATATGCTGGTGTCGCCCTTGGGGCATCGGGCGGTCGGGGCGTCGACGGCGGTATTCGCGGCGCTCGGTCTGCTCGCGGGATTCGGCTGGGGCGAGCGGCGCGGCCTCCGCGATCGCCGCTTCTATCGCTGGGCGCCGCTATTCGCCGGGGTGTGCCTGCTCGCGCTCCTGGGGGCGGGCACCGAGCATGTCGATGTCCTCGGCCATTTGTTGGGATTCATGACCGGGACCGCGGTCGGGTGGATTTTCGCGCGCGTCGGATTCCCGCGCAGCCGTAGTGCCGCCTTTCAATTGACGATGGGCGCCATTGCGGTGGCGTTGCTGGGCGGCGCGTGGTTGCTCGCGCTGCGCCACGCTGGATGACCGTCGCCCAGCGTTTCCTTACCCGCGCTTCGCAAGCAGATCGCGAATCTGTTCGAGCAGCACCTCGGACTTGGGCGGCGGGGCCGGCGCTTCCGCCACTGCGGGCGGCGGCTTTTTGAGGCGGTTGATGCCTTTGATCGCCATGAACAATACGAATGCAATGATCAGGAAGTCGAAAATAGCCTGCAGAAAGGCGCCATATTTGAGGAGTACGTCTTTACCCGACGGATCCTTGCCGAGGTTGACCGCAAGGTCCGAAAAATTCACGCCGCCGATGATTTCGCCGAGGGGAGGCATGATGACGTCGCCCACCAGCGATGAGACTATTTTTCCAAACGCCGCCCCGATAATGACGCCGACCGCCAGGTCGACCACATTGCCCTTCATGGCGAATTCTTTGAATTCCGACGCTATGCTCATGGTTGGCTCCGCGTGGTAGGCAGGGGTTCCGTGGTAGGCAGCGTCCCAATGGTACTCAACCGCACCGCAGCCGGGCAAGTGAGCGGCGTCAGCGCAGCGCGCCGAACACCTTTTTGAGCAACGCGCTGCCCTGACCCAGCGGGTCCGCTCGAATCGCGCGTTCTTCCTCGGCCATCATCGAATAGAGGCCGTCGAGGGTCTTCTGAGTCACGTAGGACTGCAGCGATGCGTCCTCCGGTTTCAGGACCCCCAAAGCGACGCCTTTCTCGGCTACCGCATCGTAGGTCTCCGCGAGTTTCACTTTGCGGATGGCGCGAACGATGATCGGCGCGAATTTCACCTGCAGAGGCGCGTTCGTGACACGCTTGAAATACTGCGTGGCGGCATCGTTGCCGCCGGTCAGTATCTGTTTCGCATCGTCGACGCTCATTTGCTTCAAGGCTTGCTGCAGCAGGACTTTGCTCTCGGGAACCGCGGCTTCCGCCGCCCGGTTCATGGCGGTCTCCAACTCATCGGCTTGACCGCCCATTCCCAGCATGCGCAATGCACCTTCCGCCTTGGCAAGGGTCGGCGGCAGGGGAATCTTCACCTTCGGATCATTCAAAAAGCCGCCCGGCACGCCCAGTTTGGCGACCGCCACATTGATTCCTTGGCCCAGCGCCTTCTTGAGACCGGCGGACGCGTCCGAGGTCGACAGCGAGTTCAAATCGAGACCGAACGCCGGCCCGATCAAGGCCGGCCCGGTCAAGGCGGCGCATGCGCATAGGATGGCGCCCATCGAGATGCTCGTTTTCATGTTGGTCGTCCCACCCGATGTTTCGGAGTTAGTACTGTGCGTGAACGCGGACCGCGTAGACGGACACGGGACCGCGATCGCGATTGTACGCCGGGTTGTTGATCCATTGATAATCCAGGCTGATGTGGGCGCATCGAAAGACCGCGAGTGAATAATAGGTCTCCACGATTTGCTCCGGGCCGGGATGCGGCAGCCTGCCGTCGCCCACCAGAATTCCGAGTCCGCCGGCTTTCAGAAACCGTTGGCGTGCGGCCGATATTCCGTTCACGATTGCCGCCACGCCCACGGAATCCTCGCCTCTGCGCCAGCGCATGCCTTGCAATGCGAGACCGGCAACGGCGGTGCGATCGACGTCGGTAAATTCGTAGGCTTCCACATTGCCGCCGGCCTTGCCCACGCGCGCGAAGAACCCGAGACCTTCGGCGACCTGTTGTTCGATACTCAGGCTCGCACCGGCGCGGGCTCGGTAGCGGCGAACCGATGCGATGTCAACGGGCGTTTGGGTGGCTTGGGCTCGCGCCACGGCATCGTCGAGCAATCCCATGCGTCCGCGGGTGTTGAATACGGTAAGAAGAAGTTTGCCGGCCCGGCCGCCGATCTCATGGCCTTTCTCGATCTCGAAATCCGTTTGGAATTCGTGGAACTCAGGTTCGAGCTGCGCGCTGTTCGGCACGTTGGATAGATCGAATATGCCGGCTCGAAGCGCCCACGTTCCCTGGTACCATTCGACCGCGGCACCCACCGTATAGCCCCAGGCGTCCGCCGCGTAGTCGAAGGTCCCGGCGTCGATCGCGGTCCAGTTCAAGAAATCGTTGCGCTGATCGTGCGCGTAGAGATTCGTGTCGAAAATGTCGGAGACGCTCACCTTGCCGACGGTGAACACCACGCGGTCGACGCCATGCGCCCCGGCCAGTTGGTTCGGGCCCGCGCCGAGGTGCGCGCGGGCCTCGCCAAGATCGATGGTTTGGCGCACGAATAGGCGCGGCAGCCGCAGATAGGGCTGGTTTTTCCCCACCTTGTAGGCTTCCGCGCTGGGAAATCCGGCAACGCCCAGCGTGTTGTCCAGACCGAACCCCTGGTCGATCTCCGCATTGAGCCAGCCTTCCGCCCCCGACCAGAGACTTAATCCCGCGTAGACGGTCGCATCGGTGGTTTCCGCTGCCTTTCGCGGCGACAGGCTGTTCGGTCCCCGATAGGGCGACGTGAAATCCGATGTCTCCTGTTCCACATAGGTAAATTGCGCGTGAACGGCGAAGCGCTGGCCGTCTTCATCCTCCGCAAGCGCCGGCGTCCGCCACGCGAGGACACCCAGGAAGGCCCACGTCAACATCCGAGCTGCATGGGTAAGCGAAGGGATCAGGCGGCGTGCGGTCATCAACGGTTCAGGGAGGGGAAGAATTGTTCTAAAGTGGGGAGGGATTGTGACCGGAACGTGACGCTGCCGCATCAGCGCCATAGCGCGCGATACAGAAACACGGCGCCCAGGATAAGGAATAGTGCCGACGCTGCATAGTGTATCGCCTTCATGGGCAGTCGGTCGGCGAATGCCTTGCCGAGAAAGACCACCGGCGCATTGGCCGCCAGCATCCCGAGCGTCGTCCCAAACACCACGGCCGCCAGATTGGGATAGGCGGCGGCGAGCGCCACCGTGGCGATCTGCGTTTTGTCCCCGATTTCCGCAATAAAAAAGCTGGTCAGCGTCGCAAAAAACGCTCCGGCCGCGCTGATGGACGCGCCGCCTTCCTCCATTTTATCCGGCTTCAAGGTCCACAGTGCCATTGCAATCATGCTGACCGCCACGAGAATCTCCAGCATTTTCGGCCTCAGCTGACTGCCGAACCACAACCCGATGAAGCCCGCGGCCGCGTGATTCGCGAGCGTGGCGCACAGTATGCCGGCGATGATCGGCAGCGGTTTGCGATAGCGCGCGACCAGCACCAGCGACAGGAGTTGAGTGCGATCGCCGATTTCGGCGACGGCGATGGTCGTGAGTGAAACGAGGAATGCTTCCATCCGGGGACTCCATAGGAATGCTCGGATGTTGTCAATTGCGGGCAGTGCCCGCCGTCAAACGGGGGTCGAGGCTCCGCTGCCGCCGGCCTCGCCGACGCCCGGTGTGTACATTCGATCGAGCGCCTTGAAGTGGCGGCGCGCGTAGCTTAAGACTTCGGCGTCGCTCGGATGGTCGGCGGTCTCCACCGCGACGATGCCCTTGCCGAGCGGCGCGTGCTTCTCTCTCAAGAAATTCGCAAACTCCTGTTTGGTCTGCGCCGGTCCGATGATCAGGATCTCATGAGTGCCCGAGAGGGCCGCCGCCACTTCCTCGAAGAACTTCGCATCGGCCGGATGCTGATGTCCGCCGTGCGTGCTCTTGCGGCCGTGCAGCTTCTGATGATGATCGTGGGAGTGCACGAGCGTCCGTACTTCTTCAGTGGATGTGAACTGCCACACCGTGGCCTTCTGATGATCGATCCATACCACGGAATGATAGTAGGACATTCGAGTTTTCCTAGTGCGCACTGGCGCCCGTGTGGGTCGGTCACGTAGTCTGCTCGGCGCCGCGCTTTCGCACAACCCATCGCTGTGCGTAGGTGTTTGTCCTACGTAGTACCGACGCGCAATTTGTCATCGACACTGTGGCAGACTTAGCCTGGATGGCCACAGTGCTCACAATCAACGGCGGTTCCTCGAGCATTCGCTTCGCCTTATACGACGCGCGAGACGCCGCGACGAAGTTGCTCGGCGGGAAAATCGATCGCATCGACCTCGACGCGGCCGACCATCGATCGGCGGCGGTGTCATTGCTGGACCGCATTGGCGCGCAGCCCTGGTTCGCCGCGGTCCGTGCCGTGGGTCACCGCATTGTGCACGGCATGCAGCATTCGAGTCCGGAACGCGTCACGCCAGGCCTGCTGGCCGAATTGAGGAAGATCATTCCGTACGATCCGGAACATCTTCCTCGCGAGATCGAGTTGATCGAAACAATCTGCCGCGTGCATCCGGGCTTGGAACAGGTGGCGTGCTTCGACACCGCGTTTCATCGCACCATGCCCCGGGTTGCAACCGTGCTGCCCATCCCGCGCCGCTATGAGTCGAAGGGTGTGCAGCGCTACGGATTTCACGGCTTGTCCTATACCTACCTGATGGCGGAGCTAGGACGCATTGGAGACCCCGCCGCCGCGCGCGGCCGCGTGATCCTGGCGCACCTCGGCAACGGCGCAAGCCTTGCCGCCGTTCGCGACGGACGATGCATCGACACCAGCATGGGCTTCACGCCGACCTCGGGATTGGTGATGAGCACCCGGTCGGGCGATCTCGATCCCGGAGTGATGAGCTTCCTGGCGCTGACCGAATCCATGGACGCTCCTGCAATCCAGAAAATGGTGACGCATGCATCCGGGCTTCTCGGGGTGTCCGAGACCAGCTCGGATATTCGCGATCTGCTCGCGCGCGAAGCGCAGGACGCCAGAGCGGCCGAAGCGGTGGCATTGTTCTGCTACCAAATCAAGAAATGGATCGGCGCGTTCGCCGCTGCGCTCGGCGGCGTGGATACGCTGGTGTTCGCCGGGGGCATCGGCGAGAACGCGGTTGCCGTGCGGGCGCGGGTCTGCGAGGGCCTGCAATATCTAGGCATCCATTTGGATGATGCCCGCAATGCACAGGGCGCAGCGTTGGTGTCGGCCGATTCGGGATCCGTCGCGGTGCGTGTGATACGTACCGACGAGGAGTCCGTGATCGCGGTTGCGACGGTGCGGTTGCTTGAGATGAACCCGGAGGACCCTTGACCATGACGCAATCCGACCCTGAGCGAGCCACGCTAGATCCCGAGGAGTTGCGGAACATGGACGCCTATTGGCGCGCCGCGAACTATCTGTCGGTCGGCCAGATCTATCTGTGCGACAACCCCCTTCTGAAGCAACCATTGGCCTTGACGCACGTCAAACACATGCTGCTCGGACACTGGGGGACCACCCCTGGCCAGAATTTTCTGTACACGCATCTGAATCGCGCGATCAAGAAATACGACTTGGACATGATCTATATGTCGGGTCCGGGCCACGGCGGTCCCGCGGTGGTCAGCGGCACCTATCTGGAGGGCACCTACAGCGAGGTGTACCCCAATGTGGGGCAGGATGAAGCCGGACTTAAACGCCTGTTCACGCAGTTCTCGTTTCCGGGCGGCATTCCAAGCCACGCCTCGGCCGAGTGCCCGGGCTCCATCCACGAAGGGGGCGAGCTCGGCTACTCCTTGAGCCATGCCTTCGGCGCCGTTTTCGACAATCCGAATCTTACCGTGGCCTGTGTCATCGGCGATGGCGAGGCGGAGACCGGACCGCTCGCGACGTCGTGGCACTCGAACAAGTTCCTCAATGCCGCCACTGATGGGGCAGTCCTGCCCATCCTCCATCTTAACGGCTACAAAATCGCGAATCCCACCATCCTCGCGCGCATTTCGCGCGAAGAATTGGATCAGCTCCTGCGCGGATACGGATGGACGCCGTACTACGTCGTGGGCCGTGAACCCGCGATCATGCATCAAGCCATGGCGGCAACGCTCGATGCGGTGGTCGAGGACATCCGCAGAATTCAAACGGAGGCGCGCGAGCGGGGCGATACGGAACGTCCGCGCTGGCCCATGATCGTGTTCGGTTCGCCGAAGGGGTGGACCGGCCCCAAGGTGATCGACGGCGTGCCGAACGAGGGGACGTTTCGTTCGCACCAGGTGCCGCTTTCGGATCCGGCTACGAACCCTAAGCACCTCGCGCAGTTGGAGGCCTGGTTGCGCAGCTATCGCCCGGAGGAGCTCTTCGATGCGCAGGGCCGATTGAAGCCCGAGCTGGCTGCGCTCGCACCCGCGGGCGATCGGCGCATGGGCGCGAATCCCAACGCGAATGGGGGGAAATTGCTGCGGGACCTGCGGATGCCGGACTTCACCGAATACGCCGTCGACGTCGCCGTGCCGGGGACCCGCGGGGGCGGCGACACCCGGGCCCTCGGGCCGTTTCTGCGCGATGTGGCCAAGCTGAATTCGGCGCAGCGCAATTTCCGGATCTTCGGGCCGGACGAAACTGTCTCGAACGGCCTCGAAGCGGTGTTCCAGGCCACGAACCGGCAGTGGGAAGCGACAACCGAGGAGAACGATCAGTACCTGGCGCGTACCGGCCGGGTGATGGAAGTGCTGAGCGAGCATCAATGCGAAGGGTGGCTCGAGGGATACCTGCTGACCGGGAGGCACGGCCTCTTCAATTGCTACGAGGCCTTCATTCATATCGTCGATTCCATGTTCAACCAGCACGCGAAATGGCTGAAGGTGACGGCGGGGCTGCCGTGGCGCGTCAAGATCGCATCCCTCAATTACCTGCTGAGTTCCCATGTATGGCGCCAGGATCACAATGGCTTCACCCATCAGGATCCAGGGTTCATCGATCATGTAGTCAACAAGAAGGCGGAGATCGTGCGCGTGTATCTGCCGCCGGACGCGAATTGCCTGCTCTCCGTGATGGATCATTGCCTGCGCAGCCGGCACTACGTCAATGTCGTCATCGCCGGCAAGCATCCCGCGCCCCAGTGGCTGTCGATGGACGCCGCCGTGAAACATTGCAGCGAAGGCATCGGGATCTGGCAGTGGGCGAGCAGCGACCAAGAGAGCGACCCGGACGTGGTGATGGCCTGTGCCGGAGACGTACCCACTCTCGAAACATTGGCGGCCGTGTCCATCATGCGAGAGCATCTGCCCGCGCTGAAAATCCGCGTGGTCAACGTCGTCGATCTGATGAAGCTGCAGCCCGACACCGAACATCCGCACGGTTTGAGCGACTACGATTTCGATTCGCTGTTTACCCGCGACAAGCCCGTGATCTTCGCGTTTCACGCCTACCCGTGGCTGATTCACCGGCTCACGTACCGCCGCAGCAATCACGCGAACTTGCATGTCCGCGGCTACAAGGAAGAGGGCACGATCACGACCGCGTTCGACATGACCGTGTTGAACGATATCGACCGCTTCCATCTCGTGATCGACACCATCAATCGCCTGCCGCAAACGGGCAGCCAGGGCGTCTACCTGAAGCAGCAGCTCCAGGACAAACTCGTCGAACACAAGCATTACATCGAGAAATACGGAGAGGATATGCCGGAAATCCGCAATTGGGCCTGGGCGGCGTAAGGGTGCGCGGACGGTGCGGGTGTGTACGGACGGTGCGGGCGCACGCGGACGGTGCAGGCGTGCGCGGCTCGCGCGCGTCCGTGGTGCGGGAGCGTCAGAGTTGATTGCCGTAGTGCTTTTACCTACAGTTCATCTGCTGCGCGACCGACATGGGCTGCTGATGAACACCTACGGCCGCGAACGGCTCACCCTCAATAATGAGCCCGGTCTTTGATCTTGTCTCGCGAGGAATGTATGAACGACGCCGACGCCGCCAGGGGAAGGGGTATTCCGCCCCGGGACTTCGGAGGGCACCGCAAGGTGCCGATGCCCGGCGACAACGCCGTGAATCCCGTTGCTAAAGTCTAAGTGGCAGACACAGCTACGTCGCTCGAGGCAGCCCGCGGAGAGGGGGCCGCGGAGCAAGATTCGCGCCTGTCGCCGGTGAGTTTCGCCCCGGGATCGCATTTTCCTCGAGGCGCCACCTGGGACGGTCATGGCGTTAATTTCTCGCTGTTCTCGGAAAGCTCCGAATACATCGAATTGTGCCTGTTCGATTCCGCCGGGCAGAACGAACAGCGAATTCGCGTCCGCGAAAGGACCAATGGTGCATGGCACATTTACCTGCCCGACATCGCACCGGGCCAGCTGTACGGGTACCGCGTTCACGGGCCCTACGAACCCGAGATGGGGCTGCGTTTCAATCCGAATAAAGTACTGCTGGATCCTTATGCGAAAGTGATCGGCCGCCAGCTTGAATGGGCGGACGAGTTGTTCGGCTACAAGGTCGGAGATCCAAACGGGGATCTTGCCTTCGATGACCGGGACAGCGCAGCGTTCGCGCCGCTGGCCGCCGTCGCGGATACGAGATTCGATTGGAGCGGGGAGAAGCGCCCCTCCTATCAGGCGCACGAGACAATCATCTACGAAGCTCACGTGCGCGGCATGACCAAGCTGCACCCCGGGGTCCCCGAGGAGCTGCGCGGGACTTATGCGGGAATGGCCTCCGAGCCCGTCATCAATCACCTGCGGCAATTGGGGGTGACCGCGATCGAGTTGATGCCCGTGCACTACTATTTGAACGACCGCCATCTCGTCGATCGGGGATTGCGCAATTACTGGGGCTACAACACCCTCGGGTTTTTCGCGCCGGAACTGACGTACGCCGGCAATCCCGGAACTCCGGCAGACGTCGTCCGCGAATTCAAACAGATGGTCAAGGATCTGCACACGGCCGGGTTCGAGGTCATTCTCGACGTCGTCTACAACCATACCGCCGAAGGCAATCATGCCGGCCCGACCCTGTCTTTTCGCGGTATCGACAATCTCGCCTACTACCGCGTGGTCGACGGCGATGCGCGGCATTACATGGATTACACGGGCTGCGGCAACACGCTCAACATGGTGCATCCGCACTCCATCCAGCTGATGATGGACAGTCTTCGGTATTGGGTCACCGAAATGCACATCGATGGGTTTCGCTTCGACCTCGCCTCGGCGCTGGCGCGAGAACTCAGGGACGTCGATCAGCTCGGCGCCTTCTTCGACACCATCTATCAGGATCCGACGTTGGCTCCCGTCAAGCTGATCGCCGAGCCGTGGGACTTGGGCGACGGCGGCTACCAGGTCGGCAATTTCCCGCCGGGTTGGATGGAATGGAACGGCAAGTACCGGGATACGGTCCGCAAGTATTGGAAAGGCGACATGGGGCTTCATTCGGAGATCGCAACGCGCCTGGCCGGCAGCGCGGATCTGTATGAAACGACACGTCGGCCGCCGTCGGCCAGCATCAATTTCGTCACGGCGCACGATGGCTTCACGCTGCAGGATCTCGTGAGCTATGAGCAGAAGCACAACGACGCGAACGGCGAGGAGAACCGCGACGGCACCGACGACAACCACGCGTGGAATTGCGGCGTGGAGGGTCCAACGGACGATGTGGACATCATCGAACTGCGCGAGCGCCAGAAGCGAAACCTATGGTGCGCGTTGATGCTGGCACAGGGCGTCCCCATGATGTCCGGCGGCGACGAACTGTCGCGGACGCAGCTCGGCAACAACAACGGGTATGCCCAAGATTCCGAATTGTCGTGGCATGACTGGGCCTTGGATGATCGGCGGCAGAAATTCCTCGAGTTCGTGGAACGGGTGAACCGGTACCGCAAGCAGCATCCGAACTTTCATCGCTATGCGTTCTATCACAACGACGCGGAGGCGGTTCATCCGGACAAGAACATCGTTTGGTTCCGGGCGGACGGCAAGCGCATGGAGGCCAACGATTGGGAAGTCGGCGGGTGGATGCGCACGCTCGGCATGTTTCTCAACGGGATGGCGCCGGAGATTCGCGACAGCGAGGGTAGGTGCGCGCAGGACAAGGACTTCCTGTTGCTGTTGAACGCGTATCATGAGCCGGTGACGTTCCGGATTTCTTATCAGCTGTATCATTCCGGATGGAAGGTGGCATTCGATACGGCGCGTCCGGACTTGGCCATCGAGCGCGAATTCGTGAAGCGAAACCGCATGGTCGAAATGGCCGCTCGATCGTTCGTCTTGCTCAGCCATGAGCGCTAAATGGGTCGCCACTTATCGTCTGCAACTGCACGCGGGATTTCCACTGGATGCGGCGGGCAAGGTGCTGCCATACCTCGCCGACCTCGGCGTCAGCCACGTCTACCTGTCGCCTTGCCTGCAGGCGGTGCCGGGAAGCCAGCATGGCTATGACGTCACCGATCCCAGCCGAATCAGCGACGATCTGGGGGGCGAGGCTGCGTGGGCGCGGTTCGTCGATGCTGCACGCGCCCACGAACTCAAGATACTCCTCGACATCGTGCCGAATCACATGTCGGCATCCCAGCACAATCCGTGGTGGGATGACCTTCTCTCCCATGGACCCTTCAGCAACTACGCCGCCTTCTTCGACATCAAGATCCCGGCCGCGCAGCCGTTTCGGGTCCACCTGTGCACGCTCGCGCGGGCCTATGGCGAGGCTTTGGAGGCCGGCGAACTTAAGCTGGAAGTCGAGGGCGGGCGTCCTCGACTAAGGCATTTCGACAATACATGGCCGCTTGCTCCCGCCTCGTGGGGCGAGGTGTTTGCGTCCGCGTCCGGTACGCCGCGCGACCCCTGCTTCCACCAACTCCAGCTGCTGCTGCAGCGTCGAGCGCCCGCCGACGCAGACCGTGCCCTGTACCGATTGCATGCGGGCAGGGCGGAAACGTTGTTGGCCGAGGCGACCCGCGGCGGCCGCCTGCAAGCGGCGGTGACGGGCCTTAACAGCGACCCGGAACGGCTGGATGCCATTCTGCGCCTGCAATTCTTCGTGCTGCACGGTTGGAAACTTGCCGGCGAACTCACCAACTACCGGCGTTTTTTCGACGTGGGTTCGCTCTCCGGCATCCGGATGGAATTGCCGCAGGTGTTAACCGCAACGCATGCGCGCATCGCGACCATGGTCGCGCGCGGCGAGGTGGACGGCCTGCGCGTGGATCACCCGGACGGCCTGCGAGACCCGTTGACCTATTTCAAGAGATTGCGCCGCTTCCTGCCCGACGGGCGCGTGTACGTCGAGAAGATTCTCGAAAACGACGAGCGCCTCATGAACGACTGGCCCATCGACGGTACGGTGGGTTACGACTTTCTCGCAAAGGTCAATCGTCTCTGGATGGACGATCAGCGGATCGACGTCCTCACCGCAACGTACTCCGATTTCACGGGCCATCCCGTGAATTTCGCCGCCCTGGTCCGCGAAAAGAAACGGGAAATCGTCGACTCGACTTTCTCGGCCGACTTGGAGCGTTTGGCGGTGGCCGCCATCAAGAGCGCGCGCGCCGGCTGGCGCACCCGGGACTTAAGCCCAGACCATCTGCGCGAGGCGCTGGCCAGAGTGACCGTGGCGCTGGGGGTTTATCGAACCTACCGCACCGCCGACACGCTGCACGATGAGGACAGGCGAGTGGTGGCCGAAGCGGTGCAGAGCGCGCGCATCGGTTCGACGGATGTCGATGCGGCGGCCTTCGACTTTCTCCTGTCGCTTTTCACAAAACCGCATCTGGAGGAACTCGACGAGGACTTCATTGCGCAATGGCAGCAGCTTGCACCGGCCGTCATGGCCAAGGGTGTGGAAGACACGACCTTCTATTGCTTCGACCGCCTCGTGTCGTGCAACGAGGTGGGCGCCCAGGCCTCGCTGGTCGGAATCTCGGCCGATAAATTCCACGAGTTTTGCCATACCTTGAGCGAGCGCTGGCCCAACAACATGCTCGCGACGTCGACCCACGACAACAAGCGCAGCGAGGACGTGCGGACGCGGATTTCGGTTCTCTCGGAAGTACCGGATCGCTGGTCGGAGGCGTTGCACGCATGGTCGCAGTTGAACGCGCCCGCTTGGAAGAATCGGACGCCCGATCGCCACGCCGAGTATCTCCTGTATCAGACGCTCATCGGCGCGTGGCCCATCAATCAGGAGCGCTGTTGGCAGTACATGCTGAAGGCCTGCCGCGAGGCCAAGATCCGGACTTCCTGGCATGAGCCGAACACCGGATACGAGGAGAACATTCGCGGCTTCGTCGACGGTGTCTTTCAGACGCCCGAATTCATCGCAAACCTCGAAGCCTTCATCCAACCTCTCGTGCTTCCGGGCCGAATCAACAGCTTGTCCCAGACCCTCATCAAGATGATCGTGTCGGGGGTGCCTGATTTTTACCAGGGAACGGAGCTATGGGACCTGAGCCTGGTCGATCCCGACAACCGCCGGCCGGTGGATTTCGAGCTGCGGTCGAAGCTGCTGCGCCGCTGCCGCGAGCTCTCCGCGGCGCAAGCTGTGCGCGACTGGGAGGCGGGCCTGCCCAAGCTCTGGATGACGGCGCGCGTGTTGGCGCTGCGGCGTGAACGGCCCCAGGAGTTCTCGGATCTGAGCAAGTATCAGCCGCTGGTGGCGCAGGGGACGCATCTCGGAAACGTGCTGGCATTCCGCCGCGGCGAGAATCTGATCGCGGCGGTGCCGCGGTTCACCATGACGGTGGCCGGCGACTGGGGTGATACGCGTTTGCCGCTGCCGCGCGGAACCTGGATCAACCATTTCACCGGTGCAAGTTCGCATGGCGCCGTGAGTCCGGGCGAACTGTTCGATCAGTTTCCCGTTGCGCTGTTGATTCGCGGCGAAACTTAAGCGGCCGGATCAAGCGGCCGGAGCGGCGCGCGCCGTCGGCAGAACATAGTGGTCGGCATCCGCGGAATGCGGCGGTTGAGACCGCCACCACGCCGCCGTCAACAGATCGGCATGGTGCTTCAGGAAGACGTCGCGCAATGCGGGTGGAATCGCCAGAAACGGCAGCCATTGCTCCGGAAACACGTCGCGCGGCCCGCAGTGAAACCACGGCTCGGCGCTGGTCTCCTCCTCCTCGCACGTGGGCTCCGGCAGATCGCGAAACACACAATCCGTCACCAGGCACAGTTCGTCGTAGTCGTAGAAGATGACGCGCCGATGGCTGGTCACGCCGAAATTCTTGAGCAACAGATCGCCGGGAAAAACGTTGCACAAGGCGAGATCGCGCAGCGCGTTTCCGTAATCGACGATGGCGGCCTCGGCGGCCGCAGGCTCGGCCTCGCGCAGGAAGAGATTCAGGGGTCTCAAGCGGCGCTCGATGTAGCAGTGCTCGACGATCAGGTCCTCGCCCTCGATGCGGCAGCTCAGGGAGGCATCACGCAATAATTCGTCCGCGAGAGCGGGCATGAACCTCGCCCGCGGCAGGCGCAGCCGCTTGAATTCCTGGGCGTCGACCAGGCGTCCGGCGCGATCGTGCCGGAACACGAATTGGTAGCGCTCCATGACATCGGCGCGGGTGCAGGTTTTCGGGGCGCCGAAATGATCGCGAATCACCTTGAATACCAGATCGTGCGAGGGCAGCGTGAACACGATCATCACCAGGCCGCGCTCTCCGGGAGCGTGAACGAAGCTGTCGATGGAAGTGCTCAAATGCCGCTGCAGCGCGAAATATCGCTCGGTCTTTCCCTGCTTGGCGCGGCCCAATACCGTGTACAACTCGTCGATGGGCTTGCGAGGCATGAACGAGCGCAACAACGTGATCGCGGCGCCGACGACCGGAAGATCGACGTGGAAATACGAGCGTGCGTAGCCGAACAGCGAGCCCACGTCGGCGCGCGACAGCATCACGGCATCCACTTTTACGCCGTGCGCGGAATTCGTGAATGCGATGACGAGAGGCGTAATGGAGCTGTCGCCGATGAGACGGCCCACCACGAACGCGTGCGTGCCGCGATAGAACACCGGATCGATCAGTTCGATGGATTCCGGCGCGCCGCTTTGCCGCCCGGATTCGAAATAACGCCCGATTTCGGCGCTGATCAGGTGGACGGCGGCGTCCTGATCGTCGATGGCCGCTCCGAAGGGCAAATCGACGAGGATTTCGCGCACCGCCGCCGGCAATGAACCTCCGATGCGATAGACACGCAGCGGCACGGCCCCCGATGCGCGTCCTACGTTGGTCGCGCAGAACTCCACTTCGGGGTTTACGCCGACGGTGCCGAACAGCTCGCGGCTGACGGAGTTGAAAAACGTGCGGTAGAAATCGCTGTCGGGCCGCCGCGCCACCAGCATCTCGTAGGCGCGCTTGATATCGGACCAGAGCGGCACATCGGTGCGGCGCTCCCGCAGATCATGGGCGAGCGCGCCGACGCATCGGGTGACCCGCAGGTCGTAGAGTTCGATGCGGGCCACCGCGTCCGATTGCGCGGTCTGCCAGTCCTCGGCGAGGAAATTGAGCGCCGCGCGCCGCGTTATCCGGCCGAACTCCTCGTTGTACGAACGAAAGTGTTCGGCGATGGCGGCCGCATGCTCCTTCGCGGTGGCGATATCCCTGGTGGCCACGGCGCTCATGGATAGCCCGCGTCAGGCGAAGTCGCGCTGCGGCGCGGATTTGGCCGCCGGCGCCGTGAACTGCTCGGTTTCCGTGCTTCCCGCCATGGCGCCGGTGGAATGGGCGCCGGCACTGATGGCGGTTTGAACCGCATCGAAATAGCCGGTGCCGACGAAGGACTGGTGCTTGGCGGCGCGGTAGCCGGCCGCTTCCTGGCCGAACTCGCGCTGTTGCAACTGGGAATATCCCAGCATGCCGTCGTCGCGGTAAGCCGATGCCAGCTCGAACATCGAGAGATTCAGCGCGTGCCAGCCCGCGAGCGTGATGAATTGAAAGCGATAGCCCATCGCGGCCAGCTCTTCCCGCCAGCTCTTCATGGCGGCGGGCTTCAGTTTGGCTTGCCAATTGAAGGACGGCGAGCAGTTGTAGGCCAGCAGCTTGCCGGGGAATTTTTCATGGATCGCCTCGGCAAAGCGGCGCGCCTCGCCGAGCTCGGGCTTGGAGGTTTCGCACCAGATCAGATCGCAATACGGGGCATAGGCGAGGCCGCGCGCGATGGCTTGCTCGACGCCGGGCCGCACGTAGAAGAAACCCTCGGACGAGCGTTCGCCGGTGATGAAGGCGGCATCGCGAGGGTCGTTGTCGGACAGCAGCAGATCCGCTGCGTCGGCATCGGTGCGCGCGATCAGAACGGTCGGAACGTCGAGAACATCGGCCGCAAGGCGGGCGGCCACGAGCTTGTTGATGGCCTCGCCGGTCGATACCAGGACCTTCCCGCCCAAGTGGCCGCACTTTTTTGCGGAAGACAGCTGGTCTTCAAAATGGACGCCGGCCGCGCCGGCGCGGATCAACGCCTTGGTCAATTCGAAGGCGTTCAAATTGCCGCCGAAGCCGGCTTCGGCGTCGGCGATGATGGGCGCCAGCCAGTCGACCTGCGACTTGCCGTCCAGGTGATGAATCTGGTCGGTGCGCAGCAGCGCATTGTTGATGCGTTCCACCATCTTCGGCACGGAATCCACCGGATACAGGCTTTGGTCGGGATACATCTCGCCCGCGGAGTTGCCGTCGCCGGCCACCTGCCAGCCTGAGCAGTAAATTGCCTTCAACCCGGCTTGAACGGTCTGTACTGCTTGATTGCCCGTCATGCAGCCTAGGCCGGCGACCACGGGTTCACTGTGCAACAACCCCCAGAACTTCTCTGCGCCCATCCGCGCCAGGGAGTATTCGATGCGAACGGAACCGCGCAAGCGGGCGACGTCGGCGGGGGTGTAAGGACGCTCTACGCCTTTCCAGCGCGAATCCGGGGCTCTCAACTCAGTCATCGTCGGTCTCCTATGGGCCGTATTCGGCAGGTAACGGATCGCGAGCTTGCGTCGCGACGTGGACGCAGATTAGAGTGTTAAGCGAGGTAATTTACACAATAGAAATTTAACAATGTGAATTTCACACAACCGGTTATAATGGTCCGCGGAGGAGTTCATGGCAGGCCTGATACGCCAGGGGCATTTCTTGGGCGCCAAGTTGCGCTCGCTGCGCAAACGCAATGGGCTTACGTTGGACGAACTGTCCGCCCGATGCGTGCAAATCGACGTCGCGGGGGCGCCTTCGGTGTCGTACCTCAGCATGGTGGAAACGGGCAAGCGCATGCCCTCGGCCCAGATGCTCCACATGTTGGCGGGCATATTCGGCAAGGATTCACGCTGGTTCCTCGACGAGAATACCGAGGTAGAAGTGGCGCCGGCGCAGCGCGAACGCGGCGGCCTGGAGGCGATGCCGCTCGAACCGGCCTTTCTGTTCTCTCACGAACTCCTGCAGAACGCGTTGCCCGAGCTCTTGTCCCAGACGGGCACCACCGGACGGCAATTTGCTCAATTGCTGATTCGCGTCTGGCAGGAGACGCGTCACAACAATTTCCCCGACATCGAGCGGGCCGCCGAGGAATGCGGCGGCCGCGAGATGCCCCTGACCCTCGATGCGCTCATGGCGATTTGCAAGCTGCACGGCCTGCAGGTCAGGTGGTTCGACGAAGAGGCGCGGGGCGGCCTCCCGCCGGGCAGCGCCTTGATCCGGTCCCGATTCGAAGCGCCGGGAACGGTGCTGGTCAACCGGCGTTTGCGCAGCCAGGAAGGGCGTTTGAAGTATGAGCTCGCGTTCTTCATCGGCCACAAGGTGCTGCACAACGGCGATGGGGCCATCTCGCCTCACAGCGCCATCCATTCGGGGGATGGAGAGGCATCGAGCTCCGCCGCCGGCATGGGCGCGCAGGATGTGCTGTATGCGTGGCGGGATTTCGAATGCAGTTTCTTCGCGGGCGCTCTGCTGTGCCCGCGCATTCCGTTTCGCCGATTTTTGATCCGCGAGGCGCACAGCGTCTCCGCCGGCCGCAAGCTCGGCGTGACCGCTGCCCTGGTCATGCGCCGGATGACGGCGGTGTCTCCCTACCGGCACTGGCATTTCTTCGACGCCTATCCTCCCGGCTTTCTGCGCGCAGTCTATCGCGGCAACGGAATCCCTCTGCCCTGGGGCAATATGAGCTTGGTGTCGGATCCATGCCCGCGTTGGGCGGTCTTCCGCCTGTTGAAGGACGCCCCTCAGGCGACCCCCGCGATACTAAAGCCCAAATCGCAAATCTCAGTGATGCAGGAGGGCAAGCGCGCCCGGCTGTACTGCTGTCATTCGCTGCTGACGCGCGACGCGCTCGACGAAGTGCATGTGCTGTCCATCGGCGTCGATCTGCTGCCCGCGCTGGAGGCGCAGGGATTCGACGGCGAGGACGTCGTCGCCGCGGTGGCCGAGTCATGCAGGCTGGGCGGAGGCGACGGCACGATTCCGGCCGAGGCCGCCGCCAACATCCGCGCGGCGTCGCAGGTGCTCAATATCTCCTGGATTGCCGACGCGCTGGATTCAACCGCCAGCGTCATCTGTCCCCGCAGCGGTGCTTGTCCGCGCCAACCCAACTGCCCGCATCCCGCTGAATAGATGGCAGAATCGGAACGGACTATGCCGACGTTGGGAGTAATCCGATGGTAGACCTCAATGACGTGCGCATGTTCGTGCAGGTGGTGCGGGCGCGCAGTTTCGCGGAAGCGGCACGCCGTTTGGGCGTGCCGCCCAATACCTTGAGCCGCCGGATACGCGAACTCGAGTCCGGTTTGGACACGCGCCTGATGCAGCGATCCACCCGCAAGCTCACGCTGACGGTGGCCGGACAGGCCTTTTTCGATCGCTGCGCGCCCGCCGTCGACGGGGTTGTGGAGGCGGGCAAGGATTTGGTCGACGGCAGCGAAACACCGAGCGGATCGGTGCGAGTTGCGGCGCCGGCGGACTTCCTGGATTTCTTCAACATCGCCTGGGTGGCGGAATTTCTCAACAAACATCCGCGAGTGCGCCTGGATTTCGTGTTGAACGACGCACGGGCGGACTTGTTTGACGAAGATATCGATGTTGCATTTCGCGGCGGCAGTTCGCGGGACATGCGCTCCGTGTTCCGTCAGATTACAGCGCAACATTTCAATCTGGTCGCAAGCCCGGACTATCTGGCTGCGCGAGGCCATCCGAAGACGCTCCAGGAACTGGCACACCACGATTGCCTGATCGTGTCGACCCGGCAAAGCCGCGTGACATGGACGCTGCAAGGTCCGGGCGGCGAGGAAGACGTGGAGGTCTCGGGACGCCTCAACGCGAACAGCGCGCGCATCCTGATGAAAGCCTGCCTGTCCGGCTTGGGGGTGGCCTTGCTGCCCGCCATGATGGTGAGTGCGGATCTGCGGGCCGGCCGCCTCATTCATGTGCTGCAGGGCTATCGCCGGGACGGCGCCGACCTCAACATCGTCCTTCCCAGCCGGCAGCATATTCCGACGGCGGTATCGGCCTTCGTCGAATTCGCGCTGCTGAAACTTCAGTCGATCACGACATGTGAAGCCCCGGCCGCATCCGGCAGCGCGAACCGCCGAAAAACGCGAATGGCATGACGGCGCCCGGCTGTCGGCGATCGCTTCGTCGTATAGACTCTCACAACGATTTCGCCGCAGGAGGCACGATGATTTCCTTTCCCAACTTTCGCTTCGCACTGCCCATCGTCGTGGGACTCGCACTTTGCTGCAACGCCTTCGCCGCCGATGCACCCGCGGCCGCGCCTGACAAGAAACCGCTACCGGTCGCCTTGGTGGACGCCTTCAACGTCCTGTCGAAAGGTCCGCACAAAGGTTTTCGGGCGAATCACGCCAAGGGAATCATGGTCGAGGGAATGTTCACGCCCAGCCCCGGCGCGTCGTCGTTCAGCAAGGCGCCGCATTTCGCCAAAGCCGTAAAGGTTTTGGTTCGGTTTTCCGACCCGACCGGCGTTCCCACGCTGCCGGATGCGGATCCCAACGCCAGTCCGCATGGAATAGCGATCCGATTCACGCTGGCCGATGGCGCCGCGACGGACATCGTGAGCATCTCGGCAAACGGCTTTCCGGTCGCGACACCGGAGGATTTTCTGGCGTTCCTGCAGGCGGCGGCGCAGAGCGGGCCTGATGCACCTAAACCCACTCCCATCGAAAAGTTTCTGGGCACCCATCCGGCGGCGGTGAAATTCGTGAGTACCCCAAGGCCGGCGCCGGTGAGTTTCGCGACCCTCGCCTTCTACGGCGTCAATGCCTTCAAATTCACCAATGCGAAAGGCGTGAGCCACTACGCCCGCTACCAGATCATTCCCGCCGCCGGTGAACACGCGTTGAGCGATGCGGAAGCAGCGAAAGCCGCGCCGAACTACCTGATGGATGAATTGCCGCAGCGCATAACCCAAGGGCCGGTCAAATTTCACCTGTTGGCGCAAGTCGCCGCCGAAGGCGACTCGCTCGACGACCCCACGTCGACGTGGCCGCCGGATCGCAAACTCGTTTCCTTGGGCACCCTTACCTTGACGCAAACCGTCAAGGATCAAGCAACCGCTCAGAAGTTGATCATGTTCAGTCCGCTGAATCTCGCAGCCGGCATCGAACCCTCCGCGGATCCCGTGTTGCTTGCCAGACCGGCGGCTTACGGAGTGAGCTTCAGCCAGCGAATACAATAAATCCGCGACGACGTTCAGGTTGCGGCGCCGCCGAGAGCGGCAAGCTTGCGTTCCACCGCGGCGCCATAAGCCGGGTCGGCCTTCGTGAAGTGGCCGATTTGCCGCCTCTTGATTTCGTTCGACACGTCCTTCATCGCACCCGCGATGTTCGTCGTCAGTCGATCCCGCGCATCTGGCGTCATCACCCTGTATAGATTGCCCGCCTGGGTGAAGTCATCCGATGCGCCCCGTTCGTCGTACCGGCCGGCGTCGCCGGTCAGCGGCCAGCCCGGATCGCCGTGTCCGAAGCCGCTCGGCGTAGTGCCCGCGGCGTTGACGGCTTCGTAATTCGGGGCGGATCCCCCGTTGAAAACCGCCATCTGTCCATCGCGCTGTTGATTGTGGAATGGGCAGCGCGCGCGGTTCACCGGCAAATGCTGATGATTGGTGCCCACGCGATACAGTTGCGCATCGTGATAGGCGAACAGGCGGCCCTGCAGCATCTTGTCGGGACTGAAGCCCATGCCCGGAACGATGTTGGCGGGCGAGAATGCCGCTTGCTCCACGTGCTCGTGATAGTTGTCCGGATTACGATTCAGTTCGAGGATGCCCACCGGAATTCGCGGAAAATCTCCATATGGCCACACCTTGGTCAAATCGAACGGGTTCCAGCCGGTCTTCTTCTCCCATGCGGCGGCAACCGGTTCGGTCATCACCTGGATCGAGACGTCCCACTTGGGAAAGTCACCGGTGGCGATGGCATTGAACAGGTCGCGTTGCGCATGGTCGGGATCCGCTCCGGCAAGGCGCACCGCTTCGCCGGCGCTCAAGTTCTTGATGCCTTGCCGGGTTTTCAGGTGCCACTTGACCCACACGCGACAGCCTGCAGCATCGATGAGACTGAACGTGTGGCTGCCGAAGCCGTCCATGTGTCGGTAGCCGTCGGGAGTGCCGCGGTCGCTGAACAACATGGTGACCTGGTGCAAGCTCTCCGGCGCCTTGCTCCAGAAGTCCCACATCATTTGCGCCGACTTCAGATTGGTTTGCGGATCGCGCTTCTGGGTATGGATGAAGTCGGGAAATTTGATCGGATCCTTGATGAAGAACATCGGCGTATTGTTGCCGACGAGGTCCCAGTTTCCCTCCTCCGTATAAAATCGCATGGCGAAGCCGCGCGGATCGCGTTCGGTGTCGGCCGAGCCTTTTTCGCCCCCGACGGTGGAGAATCGCACGAATGCCTCGGTTTTCTTGCCGATGCTGCTGAACAACCGGGCCTTGCTGTATTTGGTGATGTCGTGGG
>Ga0179592_10000087_pt1 | contig 39246 bp, 37 predicted proteins | sample CZODoug2_1_08_16_FD_148623 | JGI IMG/M metagenome (GOLD analysis project Ga0179592, IMG submission 148623) | Vadose zone soil fungal communities from Angelo Coast Range Reserve, California, USA - CZODoug2_1_08_16fungal (Illumina Assembly) | ecosystem: Environmental > Terrestrial > Soil > Vadose...
AAGCGAATCCGCGCGCGAGCAGCATCTTGTCCGGGCTTAACCCGATTCCGGGCACGAGGTTGTTCGGTTCGAAGGCGGCCTGCTCGATCTCGGTGTGGAAATCGGTAACGTTGCGATCCAGCGTCAACTTACCGACCTCAATCAGCGGATAGTCCTTGTGCGGCCAGACCTTGGTGAGGTCGAACGGGTTGAATCGATAAGTCTTGGCGTCCTCGAACGGCATGATCTGCATCTTCAGCGTCCAACTTGGGAAATCGCCCTTCTTGATCGAGTCAAAGAGATCGCGACGATGATAGTCGCCATCCACACCGGCCAGCCGATCCGCCTCGGCTTGGGTCAGGAACTCGATGCCCTGGTCGGTCTTGAAGTGGCATTTCACCCAAAACCTCACGCCCTCGGTGTTGACCCACACATACGTATGGTTGGAATAGCCGTTCATATGACGCCAGCTCTTGGCCATACCCCGATCGCATGAGCCAGGTCACCTGGTGCGCCGACTCCGGCGACAGCGACCAGACATACCACTGCATGTCATGGTCGCGCAGACCGTTGTCCGTCAGGGGCTCAAGACTGACGAACGGGTGACCGTCATCAGCGATGGAGCCGGCGAATTCACGAAGGCGGTCGATGGCAGCCAACTCGCCAACTCGCCGGAGGGCGGATACTGGATTGGTTTCACATCGCGATCAAGTTCCGAACAGCAGGGCAATCGGTAGTCAGTAGCAGGCGTATCGAGGGGCCCGATTGGGACTGGATTGGAAGCGAGCTCAAAGGCGCCAAATGGCTAGTGTGGCATGGCAAAGCTTGCGAGGCAGTTCCCCGGCTGCAGGCAATCAGCGAAGAACTTTAAAAGTGGCCGGATCAGCAATTTGGCGTCATGACCCGGCCGCGCCCAGGAACAGGCCAGGCGATCGAGTCAGAAGGCGCCCGTTTTGGTGAGCTACGTCCCAGCGGCCAACAATTTCCCCAAGAAAAAATTTACCATATACTTTCGACAGCCACTGGCACGGCCAAATCATTCGACCTGGGTCGGACAGCGGGGACGGCGTATGACGGACCTAGTCTGCGCGTGCAAGTTCGCTCGTACGATTTGGCTACGCACGCTTTTGCACAACTGTCGCGACATCGTGTGAAGCTAGCGGAGATCTCACAGCGAGGATCGGCATGAGCATCCCAAATAGAGCCACCTTTAAGTTTGGGATCATCCGCTTCGGATCTCCCGTGCGCTTCACGAGGCATTCGTTTAGTACCGAATGCGACATGGTAATGCAACAACGTGATATGGCCGCGAGTTCATCAACATCGGCTTCAGGGTGAAGATACTTCATCGCGCCTACTAAACACTCGACGCAGTGGTTGTCGTGCGCCCGTTCGACCTCGCGTAGTTCGGGGATAGCGCTGAGGCTGTTAATAACAGCACCTAGGCCCGGACGATCCCTATAATGTTTTTCGGTAGACGCGAGGCCGCGATTGAGAAGGGTCAGGACGTCCGTAATACCGCTGCGAGTGGGATGGAGTTCCTCCACTATTGCGCGGATACCGTGCATCCATTGCCTGCCTAGCTCCAAGAGGATTGATTCCTTGTTGGGGAAATATTCATACACCAATCCAATAGAAAGACCTGCCGCCTCGGCGATGCTTTTGGTGGTCACTTGATCAAATCCGTCCTTTTCTATAAGTCGCTCGGCAGAGTGCAAGAGCGCCGTAAGCGAACGTCGAGCGCGGTCTTGCGAAGGAAGGCGCCGAGTCGAGAGCCTTTTCATGGTGGCCGTCAGTGATGTCGATGCGCGCATTCTGCAGCATACCTCCAATTCACGAGGTGACTTCATTCCAGACTCCGCGGGTGCACTGGATATTCTAAGTCTGTGTCGGTGTGCACATGCGTAAATTCGTCAATCCCGCCTAGTTATTTTGAGTTACTAAATCCAAAAGGTGCTTACGAAATCGTCCAGCCGTTGGCTTCACGCGCGGCCTTCATGAATTCCGCGAAATCCGTGGGCCACCGGGCGATCCATCACGCGCTATTCTCGATTGCAATCACGACTGAGATTCGACGCTGTCGCCTGTACACGACTTGCGTCTGTACGATCTTCGCCTGAACCTGCTTCAACACAGACTTACCGTCATTGAAAGTAAGTCCTAACTCTTCTGGTTCAATTCCGCTTGCCGATCGCTTAATGCTTGCGACTTCACGAACTTCCAGCCTCTTGCCAGGCGAGACGAGTCTCGACCCAGATGACGAATTCCATGGGAACCTCCGCGGCTGTAGCAATCTGCCTTACACCCACAGCGTCTACGCCAAGTGTTACAGACAGCCGTTCCCGCCCCCAAACATTGAACCAGTCCGCTTTTATGTTAGCTCTCCGCCGTTATGGGCAGTCTTTGATCGACTACCACCCACTGAACCGGTCCCACCGCTGAAGGGAACCACCCGATGAAGGCAGAACGATGTAGCGCTCATGCTGCGCTCCCGTGGCGCACGCGTGGTTTGGCAGGATGCGCAGCCGGGAGCCGAGTGGAAATCGCTCCTTAAGATTGCCCTCATCGTCGCCGTTCCACTGTAGGACGCCATGTTCTTGATTGGCCTCGTTAAAGGCAAATTGCGGGACGGCATTGCCGTTCTCGTCGCAGACCAGACCGTAGCCAAAGTCCTGCGCTTGCTTCTGGGTGCCACGGTCACGGCTCATCGCCATCCAACCGGCATCAGTAATGACCCATCTCGCCTCGGGACGATGCCCGATGACCGTGCACAAGACCGACAGGGCGATCTCGTCAGATGTACAAACTCCGACACCAGCCATGACAAGGTCGAAGAACACATACACGCCTGCACGTACTTCCGTGACACCTTCCAGCGATTGCGCGCTCAACGCCGTGGGAGTCGATCCAACGCTGACCACATTGCAGGGGTGGCCAGCAGACCGCAGCCGTTGGGCCGCTTCAACGCATCCGGCGCGCTCACGCTCGGCCATGGCAGCCAACCCGTCGGGCGTGCGCAGAGAGTAGGAACTGCCTGCGTGTGTCATCACGCCTTTCAGCCGCGCACCATGGCCGCATTCCGTGCGAAGTGCGTTGGCCACGACGCAGAGCTGAGAGTCGGTGGGTTCGAGTCCCGAGCGGTGGCCATCGGTATCAACCTCGATCAACACGTCGTAGCAATGGCCATGTCGCATGCCATGCTGCGAGAGCTGCTCCGCCGCCGCAACTGACTCCACCAGCAGCGTCAGCTCGAGATCCTGGCGCGCCAAACGCAAGGCATGGTCAAACTTGGCCGGCACGATGGCGACGGCGTAAAGAATGTCGTTGATCCCCTCGGCAAAGAAGCGTTCCGCTTCCTTCAGCGTCGAAACGGTGATGCCTTGTGCTCCAGCCGCGATCTGACGCTTCACCACGGCAGGACACTTGCTGGTCTTAGCATGCGGTCGAAACCGCACTCCTAGAGTATCCATGCGCGACTGCATGCGCTCTATGTTGTGCTGCATTCGAGACTCATCCAGCAGCAGGAGGGGGGTTTCCAGGTCAGAGGGGATCATCATGTTCGGCGGGTAAAGTTTCATGTTGGGCGCAGGCGCGAGGAAACTATCCTACTGATCTGCCAAGCTCCGAAAGTTCCTCACAGAACCTATTATACAAAATATCCATAATTATACAAAGAGTCCAGAGTCGCTTCGCCCAACTGGCGGTAGCCCGGCACCAATCGGCGCCGATCGGTGCGCGTGCCCACAAAGGAAGTCGGTCGAGCACCTGATCTCCTGGAGCGCGACGACCGAAGCTGGACAACGCGTTCCAGCGATTGTTCCACCGGTGCCAATGAGGACCAACGTAGCCGTCCGCGCTTCTTGGACAGGCATGGTCACGACCCTCCGAACGGAAGGCCGCTCGCTGGCTGGCTTACGCTTCCATCCAACACGGCGACGCCTTCGGCCGACAACTCATCTTCCCACTTCGCAACTACGGCCGTCGCGATGCTGTTGCCGAGGACATTGGTCGCGGTCCGGCCCATGTCGAGGAACTGATCGATGCCCATGATCAACAGCAGGCCCGCCTCCGGCAGCCCGAACATGGGAAGGATGGCAGCCACGACGACCAGCGAGCCGCGGGGCACTGAAGCCATTCCCTTGCTGCTCACCATCAAGATCAGGAGCATCGTGATCTGCTGACCCAGGGTCATGTCGATGTGGAAGGCTTGCGCGATGAAGACAGCTGCGAACGCCTGGTACACCATCGACCCGTCCAGATTGAACGAATATCCCAGCGGCAACATGAACCCTACCAGACGCCTCTTCACGCCAAACTCCTGGAGCCGCTCGATCAGCGTCGGATAGGCCGCCTCGCTGCTGGCAGTGGAGAAGGCGATCATCATCGGTTCACGAATCAAACGCACCAACGACACGATTCGCCCCTTCAGTACCACGAATCCGGCAACGAATAGCACCGTCCAGAGTGCCAGTAGGGCGACATAAAAGTAGCCGATGAACTTACCGTAAGTCAGCAGCACGCCCAGGCCTTGAACCGTCACTGCGGATGCCAAGGCGGCGAAGATCCCAATCGGTGCTGCGAGCATGACCGCATTCGTGACATGCAGCATCACGTCCATGAGGTTGTCCACCCACCGCTTCATCGGATTCGCAGTGTCAGGCGGCAACTTGCCGAGCGCAACACCGAAGAACACCGAGAAGACGAGAATCTGCAGGATCGCGTTCGTGGACATTGCCTCGAAGAAGTTCCTCGGGAAGATGTTCGTGACGAACTCCTTGAGGTTCAGGGCGCTGGTCTTCAGTCCCGTAGCCGCATCTGCTTGCGGCAGTGGCAGGTTCAAACCACTCCCTGGCTGGGTCGCGTTAACGAAGACCAGTCCGACGCTGAGCGACACCAGTGACGCGACAACGAACCAGGCCAGCGCCTTAACACCGATACGACCGATCGCCTTGGCATCGTCCATGCCGGCAATGCCAGAGACGATGGTCGCAAAGACTAGCGGCGCGATGATCATCTTGACCATGCGCAGGAACGCATCGGCAACGATCGAGAAGTAGGTGGCCAATCCCTTTGCCGACTCAGCATCGGCAGCAAAGCGATGACACAGATAGCCGATTGCAACGCCGAGGACCATGCTCAGCATGATCATGCGAGTCGCCGTGTTCGATGATTTCATGAAATATCTCTCTATATATCTGGTGGACTTGTCAAGTGCACTAATCTCTTGCAAGCGCGACCGCTTCGACCTCTACGGCGAGCTCGTAGTGGAGTTCTGACACTCCCGCCACGGCTCTCGCAGGGCGGTGCTCTCCGATCCACTTGCCATACACCTCGTTGAACAGCGGCCAGTTCTTGATGTCCGTCACGTAGACCCGCACTTGGACCAAAGAGTTCTTGTCAACGCCGGCCTGCGCCAAGCAGCTTTCGACGTTGGAAAGTACTTGTTGCGCTTGCTCGATGAATGGGCGGTCAGCCAGGGCCCGTCCGCCCGGGGTGACGGGGAGTTGCCCCGATATGTAGACCAGTCCGCCGGCAGTGCATATATGAGAGTAGTGACCTGCCGGCGGCGCAATGGTCTCACTGTTGGCGCACGAGATTCGTTTCAGGCGCGGGTCGTTCATGTGAAACTCCAGACGTAAGGTTTGAAGGCGAGGAAGACCACGGCATCGCTTCAAGGCGAAGCGGCAGCGAGATTGCGAATAGAAAAACTTGAGCAGTGTCCTCGACGCCTGCGCAGTCAAGCTAGTTGTGCAGATCGTCGTAGGGAAGGCCTACTCAGTACTTCCAGAAGATGTTCTGCAACTCCTTGGTGTCAGAGGTCTCAGTCAGCGCCAGCGCCATGAGAAGGCGGGCCTTAGCCGGGTTCTGGTCGTCAACGACGATGTAGTCGTTTTTGTCGTCGTCCGTCTCGCCGTTGCGCACGATCAAGCCGCTGCCGGTGCGCGTGGCTCGTACCACGAACACTCCCTTGGCGCGGACCTCCTTGAGAACGCCGTCGATGTAGTCGGGAACGCTGCCGTTGCCGAATCCCATGTGGATGATGGCCTTGGACCCGGCGGCGACGAAGGCGTCGTACGGAACGCGGCTCATGTTCTCGTGGGTGTAGACGACGTTGACCTCAGGAAGGGACTGGATCCTGTCAATGTCGAACTCGCTCTGGAGGTTGTGAGGCCGCGAGGGTAGACGGTAGAAGCGGACCTGGCTCTCCACGACCGTGCCGATCGGGCCATAGAGCGACCGGAACGCTTCGATCTTCACGCTGCTTGTCTTGGTGACATCGCGAGCGGAGTGGATCTCATCGTTCATGACGACCAAGGTTCCCTTCCCAGCGGAACTCTTGTCCGAGGCAACCACGACCGCGTTGTAGAGGTTCAGCGGCCCGTCGGCGCTCAGCGCGGTCCCGGGCCTCATGGAACCGACGAGAACGACCGGCTTATCGCTCTTGATCGTCAGGTACAGGAAGTAGGAAGTCTCTTCGAGAGTGTCGGTACCGTGGGTGACCACGATCCCGTCCACGTCCTTCGACTTAAGAAGGTCCGAAATTCGGTGTGCCAGCCGCAGGAGTCGTTCGTTGTTGAAGCTCTCCGAGCCGATCTGGAAGATCTGCTCACCCTTGACGTCCGCAACATTCTTGATCTCGGGTAACGACGAGATGAGTTTGTCGACCGCCACCACAGCCGATTGATATGCGTTCGCGTTCGCACTGGAATGGCCGGCGCCGGCAATGGTTCCGCCGGTGCCGATGATGACGATCTTCGGCTTCTGCGCAGTTTGAGACCACGCTGGCGCAAAGGATGGAGCCAGAAGCAGAAGGACGAGCAGCATTCTGCGAACGATATTTGGCGAACGGGGTTGCATGAGTTGTGTCTCCGAGTTAAAGGATCACGCGCGAGGCGAGCAGGCTGCAAAACCGCGCGATGTCCACGTTACCGCCGCTGATGAGTACACCGACCCGTTTGCCATGCAGTTGCGACTTCATCTGTCTCGCCGCCGCGAAGCCAAGGCATCCGGTGGGCTCGATCACCAGCTTCATGCGCGAGGCAGCGAAGCCCATGCATTCGACGAGTTGAGCGTCCGTCGCTGTCAGCACGTCGTCAACGTCGCGGCGGATGATCGGGAAGGTGTATTTGCCCAGGTGTTGGGTCTGGGCCCCATCCGCGATGGTCTTGGGCGTCTCGATATGGACAATGGAACCGGAGCGGAATGACTGCTGGCCGTCGTTGCCGGCCTCGGGCTCGACCCCATAGAGCTTGCAGTCGGCTGAGAGCGCGCGCGTCGACAACGCCGAACCAGCCAGCAGTCCGCCACCTCCTAGGGGAACAAAGAACGCATCGAGCCCGCCCACTTCCTCGATCAGTTCCTTGGCCGCCGTACCTTGTCCGGCGATCACGTCAGGATGGTCATACGGAGGGACAAGTGTCATGCCATGCTCCTGAGCAAGGTCGCGACCGATCTGTTCCCGGTCCCCCTTGTACCGGTCATAGATCACCACGTTGCCGCCGTAGCCCTTGGTGGCTGTCACCTTCACCACGGGGGCGTCGTGCGGCATGACGATCGTCGCCGGGATTCCAAGCAGCCTGGCAGAGAGCGCGATTGCCTGGGCGTGGTTGCCGGATGAGAACGCCACCACGCCAGCCTTGCGCTGCTGTGGTCCGAACTTCGACAGCGCGTTGAACGCGCCGCGAAACTTGAAAGCACCCATGCGCTGCAGGCTCTCGCACTTGAAGAAGACTTCAGCGCCGAGTTCTTCGTTGACGGTGCGCGAGGAGATGACCGGAGTCTTGTGTGCATAGCCCTTGATGCGCTCCGCAGCAGCCGCGACATCGACGAACGTAGGGAGAGTAAGTGTATTCATAGTAGGAAATGAACTATGCCAGTGCGTGCTGTCGTGATCGCGTTGCCATCAATGTTGCAGATCGGCCGCCCGTTGGCCGGTTCGATCAGCACGAGGGTGGCTTGGTGGGGCTCTGCGCCGACTTGGCGATTGGCGGTCCAAAACCCAGCGGCCTTGAAGCCAAGCAGCCTTCAGATTGCACGTCACCGGACTTGATGCCGATGCCTCCCGTGGACAGCGACTCCCTGACGACTGGGAAGACGCGCCCCTCGCGATCGCTGTGCAAGACGGACGACCTCGCGCACGGCCAGCGAAACGTCGTCAGGCTGAAGCGATGCCTCTTCGACATCCTTGTCGAGCGGCAGCAAGCGAGCGTCACTTGGCATAGCTGTACACCGAGGCTCGCGACACACCCAGGTGCGCCGCGACGGTTTCCATTGCCCTACGGACCTCAAGAAGCCGAGAGGCCTTAAGCTCCTGCAACAGGGCGCGTCGATCCTCCGCCTTGAGCGAGCGAGGAGTGGTTGCCAGCCGCGCTGCGAATTCGTCGATGCGGGCGCGAATCGCATCGCTGCCGGCCGGATCGAGCGACTCGCTGACTCCCGTACCGGAATCGACGCGGACGAACTGGTTCATCGCGCTCTGGATGCCCTGAAACAGGGTCATGTCCACGTTCATGCAAAGCGCCGCGATGTATCGGCCGCCAGAATCCTTGATGCCGATGGACGTGCTCTTGACCTGCCGCCCATCAGAAAACTGGTTCGCGTAGTTGGCGACGACCTGCGCGAAGTCAGGATCTAGGATGCGTGCCAGGCCGAGTTCCGTTGCCGGGTGGCCGACCTCCCGGCCCGACAGGTTGTTGTGAATCGCGAGGATCGCGTGCTTGGGGTCCAACAGGTCATGAACCACCACCTCACAGAAAGGGGCGAACGTCTGGGCAAGCCCTTCGGCCACCTGTTTTAGCTGATCGAGCAGCAGACGCTGCTCCGGGTTACGTTTTATCATATGGATACTTTATCTATTATTAGATTATTATTCTAGTGACAAGATAGGCTGCTTTGACGCGACCGACGGCGCACTAGCAGCGCGATGTGGTACGGGAGAAGATGCCGACGCGGCGGGGTATGGCGAGGGAGTGAGGCAGTAGGAGTTTCTAGTCCAGCCTGGGTTGGCCATATAGACGCAAACCGTGTCCGGTAATGGTCATGATGGTCGTCGCGTTACTTAGGGGCAGAAGGCCTGTTTTGGCGGGACAGCTTTACGGGCAGATGAATATGGCGTACGTCGCAAAGCAGCGAGGGTTTGGAATATATCGCGTAGCCGTGCTTGTTGTCCTGTTGCTCACATTGGCGGCGTGTCGCCGTCATTCGGATCTACCAAAGGCGGTATCCGCAGGCGACGCGAACTCTGGATCCTCGCTGAAACAGGATAGCGAGAGGATTCTTAATGTTTACTCCTGGCTCGACTATATCGCTCCCGATACCGTCGCTAATTTCGAGAGGGAAACTGGGATAAAGGTTCGTTACGACACGTACGACAACAATGAAGTGCTCGAGACTAAATTGCTTACTGGCCATACGAGTTACGACGTTGTGTTGCCAACGGGAGCATTCTTCGAGCGCCAGCGCCAAGCAGGCATTTACCGTAAGTTGGACAAGGAGGCGTTGCCGAATCTCATCAATGCCGACCCCGATATCATGCGTCGTCTGGCCGTTTACGATCCGGGTAATCTGTACGCCATTCCGTACATGTTTAATACAGCCGGCCTCGGTTATAACATCGAGAAAGTGCGCGCACGCCTCGGAGTAGCTCGGCCTGACAGTTGGGCGCTGCTGTTCGACCCGAACAATGCGGCCAAACTCAAAGACTGCGGGATTTCCATTGTCGATTCGGCGATGGATGTCTTCGAAGCCGCGATGATTTATCTGGGCCGCGATCCGAATCGGCTCGATCCCCGCGATGTCGCTGACGCTTCCGAAGCGCTCCTGAAGATACGACCCTTCGTGCGCAACATTGACCCCGCACCGATCGCCGATATCGCCAACAATAGCATCTGTCTGTCTTTGGGTTGGTCGGGCGATATGGAGGCGGCACGTAGCCGAGCGAACGAAGCTAAGACGGGCGCGAATATCGCCTATTTCGTGCCCCGGGAGGGCTCGGTCATCACGGTGGACATGCTATCCATTCCGGCAGATGCGCCGCATCCCCACAACGCCGAAATATGGATGAATTACTTGATGCGGGCGGACGTGATGGCGGCCATCACGAACTACATACACTATCCCAATGGATATAGTGCGTCATTGCCGTTGGTGCAGGCCTCCGTCAAAAATGATGACGCGGTTTATCCCGACCAGGCTACGCTGGCGCGGCTGATCAGCCCGAAAACTGTGCCCTTGGATTACTCTCGCCTGGTTACTCGGGAGTGGACACGGTTTCGTACGGGCAATTGACTTGGGGAGCGACGATTCGGCGTGCGGTCAGGAAAGATTTTTATTCGGCCGAGTATTCGACGGACGCGCCGCTGCGGTATCGTGGCTAGCGGCATGCCTTTGTATCAAGCAGGCGGCGCCCTAAAGCGGTTCATCCGACGATGTTTGTTCCAGGGGTTCAGCCTCGGCCGTCCCTCCCCAACGGCAGTTACCTCCCAAAAAAGGCGCTGGCGCCGTGGTGCGTCTGAGATCCGAATTCTCTTACCGACTCGCAGTGCGCCGGTCTACTGCGTCGTTTTATTTGGAGAACTCCCATGCAGTTTAGCCATTTTGATCTAAATCTGCTGCGATCGCTCGACGCTCTGCTCGCCGAGCGAAACGTAACGCGCGCATCCGAACGACTCTTCGTGACGCAACAAGCAATGAGCGGTGCACTGCGGCGTCTTCGCGAACATTTCGAGAATGAACTGCTTGTGCGGGTCGGCCGGCAGATGGAGCTCACACCTCTCGCGCGTTCCCTGGCGCTTCCAGTACGCGAAGCGCTGCTGAAGGCGGAGACCGCCCTCAACACCCAGCCAAGCTTCGATGCCTTGACGGCGAAAGGCACAGTGCGTGTCGCCATGTCCGACTATACCTCACTCGTCTTACTCCCCAGACTCATGCAGATCCTGGCTGCCGAGGCACCGAACTTTACCGTACGGATCGAGGCCTATAGTGAGATCAGTTTCCGTCGGTTGGACAGCGGAGATCTCGATTTCTGTGTCACCGTCAGCGACCGAAACCTCTACCGCGACTATTTTCCGAGCGACGAAATTCGCGCCGAAGCCCTATTCCATGATGATTTCGTCTGCGTTGTTGACCGCCCTCATCCGGCCGCTACGAAAATGTCGCTAAAGACGTATCGATCAGCACAACACAATGTGGTGCGGTTTGGGCCGGGTATACGGACGCTGGTCGAGCGAGGCTGGGAGCAGATCGGGTTCGATGCACATATTGCGGCGACTGTGCCCAGCTTTGCCACTCTGATCTACATGCTGCCCGGAACTCAGTTGGTGGCGACAGCGCAGCGCCGGCTCGCTAAGGTGCTCGCGGCACCCCTTCGATTGCGTGTCCTAGAATGTCCTATCGCGCTTAAATCACTCCGCGAGGACCTGATGTGGCACGCCCGCCATGATGCGGATCCCACCCATATCTATCTGAGAGGGGCCTTCCGGAAGGCAGCAGAAAGACTGGACGCCAAACGGTAACCACAATCGACAATTGTGGCAGCCAACTTCAGATGTGATTTCCCAACCCTAGGGCGACGCCACAAACTCCCCGCTGAATAACGGCCAGTAGCGATAAGTTGGAGGGGAGGGTGAGGTGCTGTCGCCGCGGAAAGCCGTGCATCGTCGACGCAACACGGATTGCTTAGACGCACGAATGAGCAACATCCAACACTAGGTGTGAATGCACAATGGCCATACTAGGAATTGAAAGCCTGATCTACGGTGTCGGGGACGTAGAGAAGTCCTGTCGGTTCTTCGAAGATTTCGGTCTTCGGCGGGCTGCGACGGCAGCCGGCGTTGGCAGATTCGATCTATCCGAAGGTTCACACGTCCTAATTCGCCATCGCGACGATCCCGCCTTGCCAAAATCGTCGTTAGTAGGCGACGGCGTCCGTGAGGTGATCTGGGGCGTCGATACTGAGGCGGCCCTAGAAGCCCGCGTCGCCAGTCTTTCGACAGACCGCAAGGTGAATCGCGATGGGAAGGGTACGGCCCGCTTCCTCACCGACTTCGGCATAGCCATGGGCATCACGCTCTGGGTCAAGAAGCCCGTTCTCAGCGCACCCGACCCATTGAACGCACCGGGCACCGTCCGGCGTCTTAACCAGCAGCGCAAATGGCGGCTTAGGGCGTACCCCAAAGCCATCGCCCATGTCGTCTTCGCCATTCCCGATTACCAGGCCGGCTATGCCTTCATGCGCGACCGGCTCGGTTTCCGTCTGTCCGACAATCAGTGCGGCTTCGGAATGTATCTGCGCGCGGACGGTGCCAACAACCATCATAACCTGTTGTTGCTGAACGCCACAGCGCCCTTCCCGGGCATGGACGGCATGCACCGCTTCCATCACGCCAATTTCGCGGTCGAGGACATCGACGAAATCATGGTGGGCGCTAATCACATGGTGCGCTGTGGCTGGGAACCATCGCATCTCGGGCTCGGTCGCCATCGAATCGACTCTGCACTCTTCTACTACATCCCCTGCCCGGCGGGCGGAGAAGCAGAATATGGCGCCGACGCCGACTACGTTGATGACGGCTGGGTGCCGCGGGACTGGCACGCGCCACTCTTCGCCTATGCGCACTACGTTCACAATCTGCCGCCCTTCCTTATGAAGCCGCCGGCCTGGGATTTCAGTTACATCACGGGTATCGAGCCATCCAAGGGCGACCACTGATGCCCGCCGTTTCGAAGGTTCTAGTGGTCGGCGGTGGCATTGGCGGACTCACGGCAGCCGTTGCGCTGCGGCGGCAGGGGATTGCGGTCGACCTCATCGAGATCAAGCCTGACCTCAGCGTTTATGGCGTTGGCATTATTCAGCCGAATAACACCCTGCGCGCGCTCAGCCAGATAGGGCTCGCTCAACCGTGCATCGCGCTCGGGGCGGCTTTTCCTGGCTGGCGCATTCACGATGTGGCGGGCAAGTACCTTTTCGATGCGCCGGCAACCGACAGCGCCGCCCCTGGGATGCCGCCGATAAACGGGATCACCCGGCCACTATTCCACAAGGTGCTGAGCGAAGCGGCCGTCGGTGCCGGCGCGGCGATCCGGTTGGGCAGCAGTCTCGCCGACATCGAGAATCGCGGCACACAGGTGCATGTGCGCTTCAGCAACGGCAGCGAGGCGGACTATGATTTCGTCATCGGCTGCGACGGAGTCTACTCCGACACGCGGCGGCGCCTGTTCGGCGAGACGGTGAAGCCGCTGTACGCCGGCCAATGCGTCTGGCGGTACAACCTTAGCCGACCGGCCAAGATCCAGTGGGGTCATCTTTATTTCGGGCCGGACAGCAAGGTCGGCCTTGTACCGCTCTCGCCGACGCTGATGTACATGTTCATCGTCACCACCGAGCCTGAAAATGCGCGCTGTCCGACGGCTAATCTTGCCCGGATGATGCGAGAGCGCCTCTCCGCTTATACCGGCTTTGTTGCCGAGTTGCGTGAGCAGATCGTCGATCCGGCGGGCGTGGTGCTCAAGCCGCTCGAGAACGTGCTATTGCCGCCGCCCTGGGTGAAGGGTCGCACGATCATCATCGGCGACGCCGCGCACGCGACCACACCCCATCTCGCGCAGGGCGCCGCAATGGCGATCGAGGATGCTGTGCTGCTCGGCGAACTGCTGGGCCGTGACGGCCCGCTCGAATCGCTGCTCGAGGAATTCATGGCTCGCCGGTTCGAGCGCGCACGCTTCGTGATCGAGAGTTCGCGACAAATCTCTGCTTGGGAACAAGAGCAATGGCGGGGAATCAAGAATCCCGAGGCGCGCCCCGGCGAGCTGCTGCGCGAGGCGACATTGGCGCTGATGGAACCGTATTGATGAGAAACAAGGTCATCATCAGTTGCGCAGTGACCGGCTCGGTCCATACGCCGACCATGTCGGATGCGCTGCCGGTCACTCCAGAGGAGATCGCCGAGGAGGCAATCGCTGCGGCTGAAGCGGGCGCCGCCGTTCTTCATCTGCACGCCCGTGTGCCCGAGGATGGGCGACCGACCGGTGATCCGGCCGTCTATGCCCGCTTTCTGCCGGTTATTCGCCAGGCGACCGATGCGGTGGTGAATATCACCACCGGTGGCTCTGCGACGATGTCGGTCAAGGATAGGCTCGCTGCCGCCGCAAGATTCAAGCCCGAGATGTGCTCACTCAACATGGGCACGATCAACTTCGCCTTCTTCCCCGCCGCGAAGCGGATCAAACGATGGAAGCATGACTGGGAAGAGGCCTATGTCGTCAACTCCGAGGACTATGTCTTCCGCAATACCTTCCGCGACATCGCCTACATTCTGACGTCGCTGAGTGATGCGGGCACGCGGTTCGAGCACGAATGCTACGATGTTGGCCATCTCTACAATCTGGCGCATTTCCTCGAGCGTGGGCTCGTGAAGCCTCCGTTCTTCGTTCAGATGATCTTTGGTATCCTCGGTGGTATCGGTCCCGATCTCGAGAATCTCATGTTCATGCACGAGACCGCTGACAGGCTGTTCGGTCGAGATGCTTATCGCTGGTCAGTGCTCGCTGCCGGGCGCTACCAGATGTCGTTCCTGACACAGGCTGGACTGATGGGTGGTCATGTTCGCGTGGGGCTGGAGGACAGCCTGTTCATCGAACGCGGCGAACTGGCCACCTCCAACGCTCAGCAGGTCGACAAGATCGTGCGCATTCTGGCCGAGATGGGACGGGAACCAGCCACGCCCGCTGAAGCGCGTGAAATGCTTGCCCTAAAAGGCGGCGACAGGGTGGCGTTCTGACGGTGGCACGCTGCCTCGTCGAGCTATCCAGGATACCGCGTTTCGCATCTTTGAGAGGTAGCAATGCCGACGTTCACTCTTTATTTCGCGCCTGATACCTGTGCCCGCGTGCCGCTGATCGCGCTGGAGGAGATCGGTTGTCCCTACAATATCGAGATCATCGCCTTCGCGAAGGGACAGCATCGGTCTCCAGAGTACCTGGCGCTCAACCCCAAGGGGAAGGTTCCGACCCTGATCGTCGACGGGCGGCCTCTTACCGAGAATGTCGCCATTCTCACTTGGCTTGCGCAGACGTTTCCAGATGCGGGTCTCTTGCCGAAGATCACCGGTGATTTCGAGCAGGCGCACATTCTGGCGGATCTCGCCTTTTGCGCCTCGGGCTTGCACCCCATCGTGACGAGGCTCCGCATTCCGCAATTCTTCTGCGATACACCCGAGGGTCAGGCGCGGGTATTCGCGATGGCCGAGGCTGCCATGCGACCAAACTTCGCCGTCATCGACCAGCGGTTATCGAAAGGCGAGTGGTGGTACGGCGATCGCTGGTCGATCGTAGATGCGTATATCAACTGGATATGGTTCCGCGTCGCGGGAACCTCGTTTGACGTATCCGACTTTCCGAACTTGGGGCGCCACGATGCGAGCCTAAAGGAACGGCCGTCGGTTCAACGTGCGCTCGCAGTCAATCAAGAGGTGGCGGGCAAGCTTGCGGCGCTGGGCCTGGCAATCAAGTTCAGCGGAGCCGGCGCTGTCGCGGCGCCATGAGCCTGAGGGGCGAACATGGCAAATGCGGGCGCGAGAACCATCCGGGTCGGCAGCCGTACCACCGGGATTCGCGAAGTAGAGTCGAGCGAAAATCGACCCACAACTGTCGCTGATACCTCACAACACCAGATGTGATTTATTGGTTCTCAATAAGAAGTTGATCATACGTATCGACAACTGACGGGTCAAAGGGGTGGGGGGGACGCGGTACATGGTGTCGGCGGACGGCGGCCGAAACCTATTACGCCTACAAAGCAATTACGCGCGAAGTCTACCGGCCGTGATGACTGTGCGATCGGCAAAGCAGAACAGGCGCAGGTAAAATACAATGAATAGTCACATCGGGATCTCAGCGTGTGCATTGGCGATCGTTTGGCCCGCCGTTGGTTTCACGGAAAATCAGGCAACGCCCGAAGGCGGACTTGAAGAGATCGTGGTGACCGCGCAGCGCCGCTCTGAGAACCTGCAGAACGTACCCATCGCGGTGACGGCGATCTCAGCGGTACAGCTGGAAGCGTCCGGCATCAACACCTCGCAGGATCTGAGCCTCGTCACGCCTGGCCTCACGACGCCGCAAACTGCTGGGTACATGGCACCGCATATTCGTGGAGTCGGCACCACGTCGAACGGTCCGGGCATTGAAATGCCCGTTGCCACCTATATCGACGGTGTTTACCTCGCAAGCGCTCCCGCCTCGCTCATGACTCTCAACAACGTGGACAGGATCGAGGTGCTCAAGGGCCCCCAAGGAACCCTATTCGGGCGGAACGCAACCGGCGGTCTCATCCAGGTCGTCACGAAGGATCCGCAGCACGATCCGTCTATGTCCGCCGACATCACCTACGGCAATTATCAAGATGTGGCGTCGGATCTTTACGCAACGGCTGGCCTCAGCAGCAAGCTCGCGGCCGACATTGCGGTGCGCTATGAGACTCAGGGAGAAGCCTGGGGCCGCAACCTTTACAATGGCGAGCCGGTGGGTCGTCTCAACAATGACGTTGCGAGCCGCACGAAATTCCTGTTCGATGCGTCGGAGACGACCCAGATCCGGTTGACCCTGGACTATGAGCAACGCGCCACCAGCCGCGATACTCAGCACACGGTTCCAGGCTACCCGGTCAATTTCAGCAATCCGTTTTTTGGCGGACCATTCAGCTACGGCGCAGCCTTCGACATCAATAACAACGTTCAACCGCAAAACCGCCTTAAGGCCGGAGGAGCGGCACTGCAGATCAACCATGACTTTGGTCCCGTGTCGCTCCAAAGCATTACCGCATGGCGCCAGTCGTTCTTTTTCTTTCCGTTGGATACGGACCAGACGCCGGTTGACATCCTCTCGATCAACGCGACCGCTGACACGCAGCAATTCAGCCAGGAAATCCAACTATCGTCTGGCCGTGGCGAAGACCTGAAATGGGTGACGGGCGTCTACTATTACCATGCTCGGGACCAATGGGATCCGTTGATCATCGGCTTCGGTCCAAGCGTGATCTCGCCGGTTCCCGGGGCCCCGGTAGCGATCATCGAAAACGACTCTCAAGAAACAAACTCGATTGCAGGCTACGCGCAAGCGACATGGGGGTTCTTGCCGGGCACGAACGCTACCGCAGGTCTGCGTTACACGAATGAAGATAGAAAGCTAGTAGGCACGGAGGAGTTCTCCGTTGCCGGAGCGCCTGGGCCGACAGCGCCGATCCCACCGCCGGGGGCAGGTATTCCGGCCGAGAGCTCCTTCAATAATCTGAGCTACCGGGCGGCTCTCGATCATCAGTTTGGGCGGAACATTCTCGGCTACGTTTCATACAACACCGGATTCAAAAGCGGCGGTTACAACCTTACGCTGGCGACAAATCCTGTGTACCAGCCCGAAACGATTCGTTCCGCCGAGATCGGCCTGAAGTCGGAATTGCTCGATAAGCATCTGCGCCTCAATGTGGCGGCATTCCACTACGACTATTCGAACATTCAGGTGGGTCGCTTTACCGCCGGCACGGAGGCGATCTACAACGGAGCCGCGGCGAAAATCTACGGCTTGGACCTGGATGCCGACTATGTTCTGTCGCCTGAGCTAACCTTGAGCGGCGGATTGTCGTATCTCCACGATCGCTACACATCCTTCCCGAATGCGGACTTCTTCGTTCCCGGTGGTGGCTGCGTGCCGCTTGCTCCGGGTGTCCCCTGCTCTGGGAATGCCGCGGGCAAGCAGCTCGCCTACTCGCCGACCTTCACCTATAACATTAGCGGCAACTATAGACACCCATTCAGCGCCGGCACGCTGTCTGCAAATGTCACTTACTACCACAGCAGCCGTCTCTATGCGGCGCCGGATGACTATCTCTATCAAAGCGATTTTGGGATCCTGAATTCTTCGATCACGTGGACCGACACGAGCAATCGCTACTCGATCAAAGCGTGGGGAAAAAATCTCGGCAACACTGTCTACGCGACCTCGTTGATCGAGGCGAATCAAGGCAACCTGCGTGCATTGGGATCACCGCGCACCTACGGTATGACTTTCGGTGTCAAGTTCTAAGTCGCGGCATCGAGATTCAGTGGATCTCGGCCATCGATCACTTTGGCGTTGGAGATAACAGGATGAAAGCCGAGAGCTTGGAAGATCTGATTCGATCTGCCGGAAATCCCATAGACTATCTTCGAAATTCGCAGGCAGGAGTCTTCACGTTTCCAGTCGTTCCCGCCGAATTCACCTCCTGGCGGAACGAACAACGAGGTTGGCGCGAGACGGTTGCGCTTGCAGATCAGTCATATCATATGGGCAATCTGTCAGTTAAGGGGCCGGATGCTTTTCGTCTCCTCAACTCACTTGGGGTCAACAGCTTCGGCAAATTCGCGCCTGGCAAGGCAAAACAGTTCGTCGTATGCAATTACGAGGGCTACTTTATCGGGGACGTAGTTCTGTTCTTCACGGGAGAGTGCGAGCTGTTGCTGGTAGGACGTGCGCCAGCGATGAACTGGGTTCAATATCACGGCACTACCGGCGGCTACGACGTCCAATTTGAACGACGCGACCGCTCGCCGCTCCAATCCGGCGGCGCAACCATCGTTCGTGACTACTATCGGTACCAGATCCAGGGTCCGAACGCTCCCCAGTTGTTCGAAAGATTGAACGGTGGTCCCGTACCGGAGATTAAATTCTTCTGCTTTGGGAAAATCAATATCGGTGCGTACCGGGCAGACGCCCTGCGCCACTCGATGTCCGGTGTCCCTGGACTTGAGATCTGGGGGCCGTATGCCGAAGGGCGGGAGGTGCTCGCCACGATCATCGAAGCTGGAAAGAAAGTGGGACTGCGCCTAATCGGCGCTCGTGCCTACGCCACCGCGGGAGTGGAGGCTGGCTGGATTCCGGCGCCCGTACCGGCCGTCTATACAGGCGAGAGAATGAAGCCGTATCGCGAATGGTTGCCGGCCCAGGGCTATGAATCGAACAATTCCGTGGGCGGCAGCTTTGCCTCGCAAAATATCGAAGATTACTATGTCACTCCCTACGAGCTCGGCTATGGCCATTTTATAAAGTTCGACCACGATTTCATCGGAAGCGCTGCTCTCCAGTCATTGGCCAAACAGCCGCACCGAAAAAAGGTGACGTTTGTTTGGAACGCGGAGGATGTCGCGACGATCATCGTCTCTGGTTTTGTTCCCGGGTCGGAGCCGTTCAAGTTCCTTGATTTCCCTATCCCGAATTATGCAGCGTCGATGTATGACCGGATCATGATGGGCGACAAAGTTGTGGGATTTTCGATGTTCGCAACCTACACCTACAACGAGCGGGCGGTGATCTCGATCGGTATCGTCGATCCGGAGATTCAGAACGGCGACGTTCTCAACCTTGTCTGGGGCGAGGAAAATGGGGGAACGCGAAAGCCCACCGTGGAACCGCATAGACAGAAGGGTGTGAGAGTCAAGGTCGCCAGCGCTCCATTTGCGGGTGATGCTCGCGAGAACCGCGCGGACGCATGGCTATTGCGTCATTCGTAGGGTTCGGGGTTGAGTCACGGCGCACGGCGAATGAGGTCGCCGTCATCGCCTTCCATGCCGAAAAGGATAGAATTGAGTCACGCACCAGGATCGATCGTCAGGCGCTACGCAACGCCTGAAGGAAATTTGTATGCTGGAATACTTTCCGACGAATTATGTGTGGAACCTGTCGACCAATATTGCGCTGCTCATGGGAGGTAATGTCGGTGAGGTGGACGCCATTTGCCGTCAGCTCGTCGACGTGTCCAAGAGCGGCGATGATTCTGGAACTGCGGCTTTCTTCGAAGTGTGGTGCGAGCAGGCGGATCGGCTCGTTGACTTGGCGGGGGAGGATGTGGACGCAGGCCGGCATTTGAGTGCGAGCGCCAAGTATGGCCGCGCCGCGGCTTATTACATCACTGCGGAACGCATGCAGAACCGGCATTTCGAGCCGCGGCGCCGCGCCTATCGGCAGATGCTCGATTGTTTCGCCAAATACGTGGAATTAGGCGACCTGAACTGTGAGCGGGTGGAAATTCCGTACCAGGGGAAGTCACTGGCCGGCCTATTCGTACGAGCGCACCGCCCCGACGGGAGCGCCGCGCCCTGCATTGCATTTTTCAATGGCCTCGACAGCACCAAAGAGATGATCTACGGCTCGCGCATCGGACACGAGCTGGCAAGGCGTGGCATATCGACGCTCATGGTGGATCAGCCCGGTGTTGGAGAAGCCCTTCGACTGCACGATCTGCGGGCGATCGTCGAGGCGGAAAGGTGGGCGGGCGCGTGTGCCGATGTGCTCGACAAGCGACCGGACGTGGATCCCAACCTCCTGGGAATATGCGGCTGGTCTCTCGGCGGATTTTTTGCACCGCGGGCAGCGGCATTCGAGAAACGATTCAAGCTGTGCGTTGCCTGGGGAGCGAATTTCAACTGGGGAGAGTTGCAGAAGCGGCGGCTGGATCGCGAGGGCGATCGCCCGGTGCCTCACTATTGGGAGCACGTTCAGTGGGTGTGGGGCAAGGAATCGCTCGAGGAATTCATGGCCTTTGCGCCGCGCATCACGTTGGCGGATTGCATCGAGAAGATCACCGTTCCATTCCTGGTCACTCATGGCTCGAACGATCGGCAGATCCCCCGCGAGTATGCAATTCAACAATACGAAAAGGCCGTCAACAGTCCGAAACGCGAATTGAAATGGTTTACGCCGCGCGAGGGCGGAGTGGAGCACGTCAGCGCGGATAATCCGGAGAACGCGAAAGACTATATTGCCGACTGGATCGGTAAGACCTTCGCTGAGCTAGGTGCCCAAGGAATACGCCTATGAGCCAGGCCATCGTGGATTTGTCGATCTATCTGGAAAACGATGTGGTGTCCGACCCCCCGGGGTATCGGCCAAAGATCGATTACATCGATCACCGGATGTCGGTACCTGAGTTGGTCGGTTTCTTCCCGGGGCTCACGGCTGAAGATCTACCGGATGGGGAGGCCTGGGCAATCGAGCGAATTCAGTTAAATACCCACAACGGCACGCACCTCGATGCACCCTACCACTTTGCGTCGAGCATGAACCGGGGCGAGCGCGCCATTACCATCGATGAAGTGCCGCTCGAATGGTGCTTTCAGCCAGGCGTCAAGCTTGATTTCAGGCACCTGCCGGACGGATATGTCGTCGGCGCAAGCGAGGTCGAGAGTGAACTCCGCCGCGTCGGCCATCGGCTCGCTCCTCTGGAAATCGTCCTCATCAACACGCGCGCCGGCTCGCGGTACGGTCATGAGGATTACGTGAGCGCCGGCTGCGGAATGGGCTACGACGCCACCATGTATCTGCTCGAGCGGGGCGTGCGAGTTACGGGAACCGACGGTTGGAGCTGGGACGCTCCCTTCGTTTATACCAAGGAGCGATATCAGAAGTCGGGCGACGCTGGCCTGATATGGGAAGGCCACAAGGCGGGTCGAAATATTGGCTATTGTCACCTGGAGAAGCTGCACAATCTCGAAGCCTTGCCGAACGACGGATTCAAGGTTGCTTGCTTTCCTTGCAAGATCAGGGCGGCATCGGCCGGCTGGACACGCGCAGTCGCAATACTCGAATGACGCAGTCAAGGTCAGAGGCGTCGGCGTCAAAGCCCTGCACGACATGAAGGAGCCAGTATGAATTATCTCGAAGGGCATTGGTACGTAGCGGCCTTCGCCAACGAAATCACGACGCAGCCAATTAGAAGAGTGCTGTTCGATATCCCGATTGCTTTGTACCGCACACATAACGGACAGGCGGTTGCGCTCAGCGATGTTTGTCCGCATCGTCGCGCGCCCCTTCATCTCGGCCGCGTCATAGGAAACGAGATTGCCTGCCCCTATCATGGTTTGCGCTTCGACCCATCCGGCAAGTGCTCTCACAATCCCAATTTTCGCGACCCCACGCCCAACGTTCGCGCGCACCGCTACGCTTTGGTGGAGCGTTACAACATGGTCTGGATTTGGGTGGGCGAAGCGGATTCGGCAACTCCCGCGACGATACCCGATTTTAGTCGAATAGCAGCGCCGGACGTGAAGCCGGTCCACGGATATCTGAAGATCAATGCTCGTGAGCCGCTCATCTCGGATAACCTCCTCGATCTGTCACACACAGAATTTCTGCATCCCTATCTGGCACACGAGGGATTCAATTCCAGACTGCAGCAAGATGTGCGTCAAGATGGCGATTCGGTTTTTTCCCTCTATTCAATCGCCAATGAGCCGATGACGCCCCTTCTGGCTCAGCTTTGGGACAAAGATCCGATTACGCATGCGGACATGCGTTTTCACATGCGTTGGGAGCCCCCGTCATGCCTGCTGTTGGAGGTTGGCGCGACTGCTCCGGGCCACGCAAGCGCCGATGGGATAGCCGCCTATGTATCTCACCTGCTCACTCCCGAAACTGCAACGTCTACCCACTATTTCTGGACGTTTGCGCGCGATAGCCGGAAGGGAGACCAGCAATTCGATACGCATCTTCAGGCGAGCATTTCGCAGGCTTTCGTCAAGGAGGACGCCCCAATCATCGAGTGGCAGGAGAGGTACGAACAGCTGCCGGATTGCAAGAGCCCAGCGCGTCAGTTTCTTCGCGGCGACGCCGGGGCAACGCGCGCTCGGCGTGTGGTGGAGAAGCTAGCCACCAGGGAATGACGTTCGATTGCGGTGTTAGTCAGGAGAAACAATGGATCACAGGCTAATGAAGTTGAAAAACCTCGAGGAGATTCTGAACGCGGCGGGAGGGGCGGTTTCATTGCTTCGAAACTCCTCGACCGGTCCCTACACATTTCCCGTTGTGCCACCGGAATTCACGAACTGGCGTGACGAACAGCAGGCCTGGCAAAACACGTGCGCCCTCTTAGACATGTCGTATCATATGACCGATCTTTACCTCAAGGGGCCAGATGTCATGGCGCTCTTGTCGAAGGTGGGATGTAACAAATTTGGCTCGTTCCCAGTCAATCGTGCCAAGCAAATCATAGCCGCCAGCCACGATGGGTATCTGATCGGCGATGGCATCTGCTTCCATACGTCTGACGACGTGTACCGTATAACCGGGGCGCCGGTCATCAGCGATTGGGTTCAATTCAACGCTGAGGCCGGCAAGTACCATGTTGACGTCGAGCGTGATGAAACCGTCGCCTTCAGAGGCGGGGAGCCCAAGATCTACATATTCCAAATACAAGGGCCGCGCGCTCTCGAACTCATGAGGGAGGTTACGGAGGGCAAGTTGCCTGATATCGGGTTTTTCCAGATCGGCGAATTTTCGATCAAGGGACGACCGGTCCGTGCATTGCGTCACGGCATGGCCGGCGTGCCGGGCTTTGAACTATTCGGGCCGTGGAGTGATGCGCAGATCGTCAAACAGACCCTAGAAGCGGCCGGAGAGAAATACCAGCTGAGAAAGGTCGGAGCATTGGCCTTCCCGACTTCAACCCTGGAATCGGGTTGGATGCCGTTGCCGTGCCCGGCGATCTACCATAGCAAAGAGATGAAACCATATCGCGAGTGGATGACCCCGATGCACCTCGAGGTGATGGGGTCTCTTGGCGGCAGTCTGCTGTCGGACAGTATTGTCGACTACTACATGGATCCGATCGAAGTCGGGTACGCTCCGCTTGTTGATCTTAATCGAGAGTTTATCGGTTGGGATGCACTCGCAGAAAAGATCAAGAACCCGAAGCGCAAGAAAGTTACCCTCGTTTGGAACGAGAGTGACGTGATGGACGTCATCCGGTCATCATTGTTCGCGGGGCCAAGTAAGAGCAAGTACCTGAATATGCCGCTGGGGGGGTACTCAACGTTTCAGTATGACGAAGTGCTCAAAAATGGTCAGCGCGCGGGAATTTCACAAACTGTGGGATTCAGTGCGAACGCGAAGTCAATGCTGTCATTATCTCTTGTCAATGTCGAGCATAGCGAACCGGGCACGGAAGTGACTGTGCGGTGGGGGGAGCCTAATTCGCGCCGACCGACAGTTGAGAAACATGAGGTTCATGACATCCGCGCCAAAGTCGCGCCAGCGCCGTTCTACCAGAAAACAATAAAAGGTGATTAGCTTGTCGGTAATAGATTCTATGCTCAGCATGAAGGCTTTCCGACGATATCTTATGGGTCATAACCATGGCACTCTGCCAAGCCTTCAGAAAGGCGGAAACGTCCAGAGGATCGCACAATGATTAGAGTTTTTGCGCGGCTTTGGGTGCTCGGTCTGGCGCCCGGCGCGGCACTGGCACAAAACGCGATGGCCTGGTCGACGCTGGGCAAATAGGCGCGGAAGGTGAGCGCGGTTCCCTTCGGCAACGGGCCGGCCGATGCGCTCTGGCGCAAGATCGTTGGTCTGTCTCCGGCCGCAGCGGCGATGGCCTATCCGTTCCTGTTGCAAGCGTTCCATCTCGTGGTTTCGCCGCCCGACTTCGCCGACTCGGCCATTCGCCTCGCGGGTGCCGCAGTCCTACTTGTTCTCGTCTTCGCTATGCCGCTGTCAGGGCTGGCATTCGCTTATTGGCTGACCCGCGCGCCGCCAATTTTGCAATCGGACCTGCGCGCGCGCCGGTTGGCGTATGCCAGCATCGCCGCGCCGCCACTCTTTGTTTTCGTCGGTGTCGCGCGCGGACTGCTCGGACTAAAGTTACCGGAAGTGGCACTCTGGATCGCGCTGTGGACACTGGCGGGCCTTTACGGCTGGTCCGGCCGGGGGGCGCCTACGCCGAAACAAATGATGCAACCGCCCGGTGCTTGGCGCATCGCGCATGGCGTATCGGCCGCCTTCGTTGCTTGCTACGTGCTGTTCCATCTCACCAATCATCTGTTCGGATTAGTCAGCCCCGGCACCCATGCCGCGATCATGAAAGCGGGCCGCACGGTATACCGCGCTGCGCTCATCGAGCCGGTGCTGGTGATATTGCTGCTGTTTCAGGCTGCAAGCGGAGTGCGCCTCGCTTGGCGGTGGAGCAGCCTTCGCAACGATGCCTTTCGTATTTTTCAAATCGGCTCGGGCGCATATCTTGCGGCCTTCATCCTCACGCATCTGAATTCGGCATTGGTTTACGCGCGCGCTGTGCACAAGATCGAAACCGACTGGTCTTGGGCCTCAGGCGCACCGCGCGGACTCATTCATGACGCCTGGAATATCCGCCTGTTGCCGCACTATGCGCTCGGGGCCTTTTTCGTCGTCGGACACTTGTTCTCCGGACTGCGAGTGGTGATGCTCGCTCATGGCTCCCGCACCGCTGCCGCGGATCGCGCCTGGGCCGCCGGTTTGACCGCGAGCGCCGTAATATCCGCAGCAATTGTCTGCGCTTTGTGCGGCGTGCGGGTCTAGAATCATTGGTACGCGATGAACACTTCTCGCTTTGAAATGGAAGTGCAGATTCTCTTCCGTGCGATGGTGCGTGCGTGCGTCAATCCGGCTCTCGTGCTGTCTCGAGCTATTGTCTTTTGATGCCTCTACCGTCACATCGGGCCGCAAAAGCCGCTGTAATCGGCGGTGCCCTCATCGGATTTATGATTCTGTGTACGTCGGTGCTTCGTACAGGGCTAATTTTGACGTCTTGGGTCTCCAGCATCTCACTCCTACTGTACGCTCCGATGACGCACACCACTCGACCACGAGTGATAGTCGGATGTCATATGATGACGGCAGTGGTCGGCGTTGTTGGCGTTTGGGTGACGGCAGGTGCGAGCTGGGGAATAGGCGCGACTGTTGCCGTCGCGCTACTGCTCGCCTTCTGGGCGGAAATCATGCACCCGCCGGCTATTGCAAATGCGGCTATAGCCTTCGTTTACCCGACATCTAAAGTCCTCTTTTTGGCATCCGCGCTGTGCGGCGCGCTTGCACTCGCAGCTGCTACTCATGCCATAAGCTTCGCATTGGAGGAACGACCGCCTGCGAAGCAGAAAGGAAGGTGAGCAGTCCAGCCAGTGACGGAAGCCGAGGGTTCTTCGTGGTGTACTTTCGTGGGCGCTGCGCTCGACTACGCGCAGCCACTCGTATCGCTTGAACTTGGAGATACGTACGCCGATTGGTCGCTACGGTGGCGCGCTGTCGACGGTGCGCCCGGACGATCTCGGCGCCTTGGTGCTGCGCGAATTGATGAAACGCAATGCGAGCCTCGACCCCCAAGCAGTTGGCGACGTGATTTTGGGCTGCGCCAATCAGGCGGGTGAGGACAATCGCAATGTGGCTCGGATGAGTGCCCTGCTGGCTGGTCTGCCGATCGAGGTGCCCGGGGCAACGGTCAATCGTTTATGTGGCTCGGGGATGGATGCCATCGCCAGCGGTTCGAGAATGATCTTGGCCGGAGAGGCCGACGTGGTGCTGGCAGGGGGTACGGAGAGTATGAGTCGGGCACCCTATGTCATGTCCAAGGGTGCAACAGCCTTCGCGCGCGACGCGCAAATGTTCGATACCACCATCGGCTGGCGCTTCATCAATCCCGTCCTTAGGCAACACTACGGCGTCGATTCGATGCCGGAGACCGCCGAAAACGTCGCCGCCGATTTCAATGTGTCGCGCGAAGATCAGGACCGCTTTGCGCTGCGCAGTCAGCAGCGCGCACTGGCGGCGCAAGCGGCGGGCCTGTTTACGGCTGAAATCGTTGGCGTACCCATCTCAGCGAAGAAGAGCGCAATGACGGTCATCAGCGTCGACGAACATCCGCGTGAAACCAGCCTCGACGCATTGGGCAAATTACCAACGCCATTCCGAGCAGGCGGCACGGTCACCGCGGGTAACTCCTCCGGCGTCAATGATGGTGCATGCGCCGTCATCTTGGCGGGCATGGATGCGGTCAAACGCCAAAGGCTTACCCCGCGCGCTCGCGTCGTCGGCAGCGCGGCGGCCGGAGTCGAGCCACGTGTGATGGGCATGGGTCCCGTGGCCGCAACCGAGAAGCTGTTGCATCGCCTGCGGCTTCAGTTGACGGCCATTGATGTCGTCGAACTCAACGAGGCATTCGCCTCGCAATCCCTGGCAGTGTTGCGTGCGTTGGGACTGCCGGACGATGCAGCGCATGTCAACGCGCAGGGCGGCGCGATCGCCCTAGGCCATCCACTCGGCGCGAGCGGCGCACGGCTGGTGACTACGGCGCTTCATCAGTTGGAGCGGCGCGGCGCGCGCCGCGCGCTATGCACCATGTGTATTGGGGTCGGCCAAGGCATTGCGATGGTGATTGAACGGGTCACCTGAGCGGTCGTGACCTGCCGGACTTCGTCGTACTATTATAGTTGCCCCTTAACGTTGCTTACCGGGGGGGCGCCTGGCGGACGCTCGCCGGTGTGGTCCACGCGGGAACCGAGCGCGAGTTACCCATCCATCTCCAGTCGAAGGCCTACCCGTCGTGCCTGACATTTAACGCCATTGCTAAAAGGAGTTCCGGATGGAATACGATTACGACCTGTTTGTTATAGGTGCAGGTTCCGGCGGTGTGCGGCTGAGCCGCACTGCCGCCTCATACGGTGCCCGGGTCGCGATTGCAGAGGACAACCTCGTAGGCGGTACGTGCGTGCTGCGAGGCTGTATTCCAAAAAAACTGCTCGTCTATGCATCGCACTTTCCGCATGACGTGGAAGATTCAGCGGGCTACGGCTGGTCCTACGCGCCGGGTAGCTTCTCCTGGTCAACGCTGATCGAAGGGAAGAATCGGGAGATTGCGCGGCTGAGCGCAGTCTACGTTGCACTACTCGAAAAATCAGGTGTGCGGCTGTACAACGGTCGCGCCAGCGTCGCGAATGCGCACACAATTGAAGTGATGGGCCACCGAGTTGGTGCGCGTCACATTGCGATAGCCACCGGCGCCCGTCCCATGCTACCGGCAATTCCAGGAATTGAACATTCGATTACCTCCAATGAGGCACGCGATTTGGCGCGCTTGCCCAAGAAAATCGCGGTGGTCGGTGGTGGCTATATTGCCGTCGAGTTTGCTGGCATATTCAATGGACTAGGCGCACAAGTCGATCCATGGCATCGCGGGCGTCAGATTTTGCGCGGTTTCGATGAAGATGTACGTAATGCTCTGGCGAGCGCGATGACGAAGCAGGGTGTGTCGATTCGGACGGAAACTGGCATTCTTGGACTGGAGAAATATCGAGACGGGACGATCGAGCTGTTGCTCGAAGACGGTTCGCATGGTGGCTACGATGCTGTCCTTTATGCCACTGGCCGGGCGCCCAACAGCGCCAACCTCGGACTCGAGCAGGTCGGTTTGACGCTCGGAGCAAATGGCGCTATTGGAGTCGACGCCTACTCGGGAACGGCAATTCGCTCAATTCACGCTATCGGTGACGTGACAGCACGGCCGCAACTGACCCCGGTAGCTACTCGCGATGGGGTGCTCCTTGCCGCGACACTGTTCGGCGACGCGCGGCGCAGCGTGAATCACGAGTATGTCCCGTCGGCCGTGTTCAGTGACCCGGAGGTTGCCACGGTCGGTCTCACCGAAGACCAGGCGCGGGTACGCTATGGGACTGTGGACATATTCAAGACGTCGTTCAGAGCGCTGCGTCACGCGCTGTCGGGTCGCGATGAGATCATCTTAATGAAGCTCGTGGTGGCACGAGGCAACCAGAAAGTGGTGGGCGCGCACATGGTCGGGCGAGATGCGGCAGAGATCATCCAGGGCATCGCGATTGCCCTCAAGGCGGGAGCGACGAAGGCGCAATTTGATGAGACGATCGGCGTCCACCCAACCGCTGCCGAAGAGTTCGTGACAATGCGCGAGTCGGCGCTTTCATCGAACTGAACGATGCAGGCGGTGACGATCCAGGAGACGCCGCGCATGTATACCGCCAATGGATATTTGGTCGGGGCGCCCAATGAGGCACCTTGATACGCGCCGGCCGCGATCGTATCCTTATCGCACCGGAAACACCCCAATCAAGGCTCCCCTGACCCAAAGACCGGGCCCGGGGTGATCGAGAGGAAAGTGAGCTATGGGTGCGCTGACGGATATCTCGATGGGGTTCTCCCGCAAGGTGCGGTTTCTGACAGGCATCTTGAGGTGAACGGATAGGAGGTTCTGTGGACTCGTCCAGTTTCGCTTCCAAGTCTGCTACAGAGGCCCAAGCGGTCGTTTCGCGCTTTTTTGAGTCCCACGTTCTTTCCGTTGAGGCCCAGGGGAAGGTCGACTTCCATTTTACGCATCTCTCCCTGAACGATACGACGTCGCTGAGCCGGCTCCGCTATGGGGTGCCGGTGGCAATTCACACAGAGCATTTCGATAGCGCCCTGATGGTGCAGATGCCTCTCGCAGGAAGCAATCTCCTGCAGGTCTCTGAGGAGAAGCTCCGGTTAACCCCCGAGAACTACTCGATCCTGGTTCCCGGTTGCGCGTTGCGGCAGTTCAGGGAAGCGGATTGCGAAATGCTGATTCTGCGGATCCAGGCGAAAAGGATCCGTGATTACGTGACCTCCTATCTGGGTTTCACACCGCACACGCCGCTGACCTTCAGCCAGTCGCTCCAAGACGCTCCCGGCCCCGGGAACCGGCTTCGCCGGCTGAGTTCGCTCATCCTGGAAGAAGTGGGGGAGCCGGTCTTCCGCCCAATTCTCCTGCACTATGAGCAGCTGTTCATCGCAACCCTGCTGTTCGAGCATCCCAACACCTACAGCGAAATAATGAGCGCGCCAAGGGGGGGCGCCGTGCCGCGTTATGTAAGGCGGGCCGAGGAATACATCCGTGCGAACGCCGGTTCGGACATTACGACGGAGAGCCTGGCGCGAGAGGTCAATGCGACCGCTCGGACCCTGCAGCTTGCCTTCAATAAGTTCCGGGGCTGTACGCCGATGCAGATGGTCAAGGCCATACGCCTAGAATTTGCTAACAAGGATCTGCTCTCCTTAGATCCTGAGTCAGCCTCGGTGACTGACACCGCCTTGAAATGGGGTTTCGGCCATCTGGGGGCCTTCGCGCAGGATTACCGCGCCCGTTTCGGGGAAACGCCGTCGACTACCTTGCGCCGCAAGGCTTGACGTTTTTTTCGTTTTTGCGATCGCTCTTTCGTTCCCGGGATAGCGGACTCCTGCCATTCCATACGATAGTCTGAACCAGAATTGAATAGCGCTCGGCGGTCGAGTTCCGGAGTTGGGCTTGTTGCTGGTCATCACTGCCGTTCGCTCGATTTTCCTGGCAGAAAGTGACTTACAAAATCTGCAGCAATGGGAAGAGCGATGCGCCCAATTCGCGCCGCAGGTGCTCGGGATAAAACCAGCTGGCGTAATGAGCATTCAGCGCAATGACTGGTCGCAGATGATGGAGGTCGTGCGATCTGTCGATGCTGAATAGGCCGATACTTTCCAGATAGCTAACCAATTGAAGGGGGAAAGGTGAATATTTCTTTACACAGGAGATTAATGTGACGGTGAGGTACTTGAATCCTGCGGCTCTCGCGAAGCCGCGCGGCCCATTCTCACAGGTGGCCATCGCCCCAGGGGGCCTGGTCGCGATCGCCGGCCAAGTCGCCGTCGACCGGGAGGGGAACCTCGTAGGCGGCGACGACTGCGGCCGGCAGGCGGAGCAGGTGTTTGAGAACCTGCGGGCGGCGCTCGCCGAGGTTGGCCTTTCGCCGTCGGACGTGCTGCAGACGACCACCTATCTGGTGCATGCTGCTGATATCCCCGATTTCTTCGCCGTCCGGGAGCGGATCTACGCCCACCTCTTTCCGGACCGTGCATATCCACCTAACGCATTCTTGGTCGTGCAGCAGTTGGTACGGCCCGAGTTGCGGGTCGAGATTCAAGCGCTCGCGGTCGCCCGCAACTAACTCGGCAGAAGGACTACCATGTTCATAGTGATCTTCGAGGTCAATGCGAAGGCAGAGCAGGCGGACGTGTACAGCAGCCGCGTTGCTATGCTCAAGGCGGAACTCCTACAGATCGACGGCTTTATCGACCAGTCCCTTTACCGCAGCCTGACTCGCGAGGGGTGGCTGTTGTCGCTGTCGAATTGGCGCGACGAGAAGGCGGTGGTCCGCTGGCGGACGCATGCCAAGCATCATCGCATGCAGGAGAAGTGCCGGTCCGAGATCTTCGTCGACTATCACCTGCGGATTGGCCAGTTGACCCAGGACACCAGGCTACCGGACGGTCACACGCTACTCGAGCAGAGACTGGACGAAACGGAGGCGGGTGAGGGGAACACGGCGGTACTCATCAGCGCCAAGCGGACGGCGGAACTCGCAGAGGACTCTAGGCCGGAAGTCATAGCGGAGTGGCTAGGCCTCGCGCCGAATGCCCCCGGCTTCGTCTCCTGGGATGTCTACGCCGCCGTCCTGACCCCCGGCGAATTCACTCTGGTGACCTCCTGGCGAGACTCCCACGCTGCCGAGGCCTACGGAGCGATGATGGGACTGCCCGATGGCGCCCGGTTACGTCGAGTGCGCGTGATTCGGGACTACGGCATGTACGACCGGCGCGAGGCACCGCAGTTCTTTCCGGATGTCCAGCCCGTAGCGACGCCGTTGAGCAGCAATTCATGAAATCAACAAGCCGATGCGGTCGACACCCAGTATCGAAACATATATGAGCGACGAATGGACCCTCTGCGTCGAACCAGTTCGGCGCTTGGCAGCAACACTGGAGGATCGAAAGGAGAACGTGCTGCTTTGCGTCGAAAGGAATTCTCGCAATGATTAAATTTTATCAGTTCGGCAATTCTGTCTGCTGCCAGAAAGTTCGGATCACAATGCTGGAAAAGCAGCTCACTTGGGAGCCGGTGGAAGTTAATGTGTTTCGAAATGAGCAATATTCTTCCGATTATCTAAAGATAAATCCGAAGGGCGTTGTTCCGGCGCTCGTTCACGACGGTAAGGCGATCACAGAATCGACTCTCATCTGTGAGTATCTTGATGACGTCTATCCGCATCCGTCGCTCATTCCGGCGGATCCGTTCCTCCGAACGAGCATGCGACAGTGGAGCAAGCTCGTCGACGAGGGTCTGTTCGAAGGCATCACCGAGATCAGTTTTTCGGCGATGTTCCGACAGAGATTGAAAAATTTATCGGCTGAGGAGCGTAACGTCCGCTTCCGCAACGTTGGTGACCCCCGGCGTCGTGACCGGTTCGTTTCAACATATGAACTGGGAACAGCTTCTCCGTTCGTGCTCCATGGTGTCGCAGCATATTACAAAACGTTCAAGCTTCTGGAGAACGCGCTGGACGAACGAGGTCCTTGGATTCTTGGAGAATCGCTCTCGCTCGCTGATATCAGCCTGATGCCGTACGTTGCGAGACTTGAGTTTTTAGGCCTGCTGGATGTGTTTACCGTGGACCGCCCAGCCGTCCGGGAATGGTGGAAAATCGCCCGCGAATGGCCGAGCTATATCGCTGGGGTTGTCGCATTCGTGAAAGATCACGAGCGTGAAGAGATGATAACGCACGGACCAAAGATTCGCGGTGATATCGAAGACCTGATAAGCAAGGTGAAGTCTATTGCACACGAGGCATCAGGCCATTAGATTGCTACCCGCGCTTCGAGAATATTTAGGTGCGCGCCGTGGCGAAGCCCGAGCGCTCCTGGATCGCATCTAAATTGTTCGCGCTCAGCCGGGCACACCTTTCCGTGGAGCTCGGGCAATGAACGACGTTACAATTTTCGTTTTTCTGATACCCCCTTCGCCCACTCGATAGCGGACTCTCCGGGTCCAACGATAAATTGGAATAAGAATTGCAGAGCGCCATGATTAGGCGCGCGAGGAGGCAGCCGATGTCATTGACTACCCAGACGCCTACCTGGCCTGAAGAGTTGCCGCTCCGCGCCATTCTCAAACAGGTCGCCTGATGAATCAAATACCAGCAATCGATCGACGTGGTCGCGCTCATGCGATTGCTCTGAAGGCGGGCATGTCGCTGATGGAGGCCCTTCGCGACGCAGGACTCCCCATCGCCGCTACTTGCGGTGGCGCGAAGTCTTGCGCCACCTGCCATGTCTACATAGAGAATGCGCCGGATCTCCCGGGCCCGCACGAAGACGAAATCGAGTTGCTGCAAGAATCGGAGTATTTCAGGGGCGGGACGTCGCGGCTTAGCTGCCAGATCCGGGCGGAAGATCTCCCGCAAAACGCCGTGGTCACGCTCGCGCCGAAAGAAACCTAAAACATTCCGATGTGATGGCGGGAAGCGAATTGCGGTTCGAGAACTGGAGGGGCGACGTCAGCGCGCGTTGGTAAGCAAATATATTGTCGTCGCGTATCAGAATATCATTTTGTGCAGTTTGGAGGAGTAGTCATGTTGTTTTTGATTCTTCGCAAAGACAGGCCTGGTAGGCTAGATGTCCGGCTCGAGAACTACGCGAAGCACCTCGCCTATCTTGGGCCCTACAAGTCAAAGCTTGTGGTGGGCGGGCCGACGCTCGGCGCGGGAACCGGAACCAACGATCAAGACATGACCGGAAGCTTTCTTATCATAGAGGCGGCCGACTGGGACGAAGTCAGGACCTTCGTCGCGAATGATCCGTTTGAACGAGCGGGTCTGTTTGCCACGACAATCATTGAGCGTTGGAAACACGGTAAGCACAACGACACCCCCTAAGAGGGTCCGGGCCTGATGTCAGCCGGACAGAGTTGTCCGTCGCGCCACGCGCCGGACCAGTCTATCCGGTGCGCTGATGGGTAAAGGCAAGTATCACGCCGGGCGTCTAGGGTCCCACGGATGCGAAATCAGCAATAAAAAGGTTCGATCATGCAGGATCAATCTGCCCCGTGATTTTATTATGGTGACGACCAGGAGGGAAAGATGCGCAACCTCGACGAACACAACATTACTGCAGAGACGATTCGCCGGATCGAAAATACACCAGATTCGCGCCTGCAAGAAATCATGACATCGCTCGTCGAGCATCTGCATGACTTCGCTCGGGAAGTGAAGTTGACCGAGGCGGAGTGGATTTACGGAATCCAGTTCCTCACGCGTACAGGTCATCTCTGCACAGATATACGTCAAGAGTTCATTCTTCTTTCGGACACGCTCGGTCTTTCACAATTGGTTGTCGCGCAAAACCACAGCCGCCCCGCTGGTGTAACGGAGCAGACTGTCTTCGGGCCGTTCCATGTCGAAGGCGCGCCCCGTCGCGTCACTCACGGGTTCGATATTGCCACGGGCATCGAAGGTGTTCCGCTCTTCGTCACTGCGCGGGTTTTGTCCGATAGTAGGCCGGTCACCGGCGCCGTGGTCGATGCCTGGCAGGCCGACGCAGCGGGATTTTACGACGTGCAGGACACGGACTGGGAGATTTCTCGGGCTCGCCTGAGGGCCGTTTTCGAAACGGATTCGGACGGACGATTCAGCTTCAGGACCATATTACCAAAGAGCTATCCAATCCCGACCGACGGTACGGTCGGCGAAATGTTGGCCGCGACCCGTCGCAGTCCGATGCGGCCCGCCCACATCCACTTCAGAATCGCCAAGCCAGGATACGACATGCTGATTACCCACGTGTTCGTCGAGGGCGACGAATATCTCGATTCCGACGCGGTCTTCGGGGTGCGGCAGTCCTGCATCGGAAACTATGTCCGCCACAATGCTGGCGTCGCGCCGGACGGTTCTACGGTGGATCACCCCTTCTACACCTTGGACTACCGCTTCTCGCTCGAGCCTCACGACTGAGCATCGACAATGTATTTTGCAATCTATGCCCTGGACCGCCTCAATGCCCTGGAACTCCGGCTGGCGACCCGTGAATCGCATCGCGCCTATCTTCACGCGAAACACGGCGAAATCCGTCTCATGCTCGCCGGTCCTCTCTTGGCCGCTGACGGCAAGACCATGATCGGTTCGTTGATCGTCATTGAAGCTCGCAGCCTTGATGATGCGACGGCTTTCGCGGCTGGCGATCCTTATCGGACTGCCAATTTATCCGCCTCCGTCGACATTCGGCCGTGGAATTGGACAACCGGCAACCCAGAGTGGCCGCCAGAGCCACCGGTATGACACTACAATTGTATACTTGGTCGACTCCCAATGGCCGCAAGGTCTCCATCATGATGGAAGAACTCGCGCTGACCTATGACGTTCACCCCGTCAATATTCTCAAGAACGAGCAATTCACGCCGGCCTATCAGAAGCTGAATATCAATGGAAAGATCCCGGTGCTCGTGGATCCCCAGGGACCCAGTGGGCGGCCTGTAACCCTGGCCGAATCCGGCGCCATCCTGGTTTATCTGGGTGAGAAATACCAAAGCCCGCTATGGCCGGCGGATGCTGAAAAGCGGGCGATCGCTCTTCAATGGCTGATGTTCCAGATGGGCGGCATCGGCCCGATGTTTGGGCAACTGCACCATTTCCGCCGGTACGCTTCGGAAGAGATTTATGCCTTGGAGAGATATGCGAAGGAAGTCCGCCGGCTTTACGGTGTATTGAACCGACGCCTGACTGATACTCAATTCATGGCCGGCGATAGCTACAGTATCGCGGACATCGCGACCTATCCTTGGATCGCTCGGTTCGAGTTGCATGGACTGAGCTGGGACGAGGCGCCCCAAGTGAAGCGATGGTTCGATGCGGTCGGTGCTCGCGCAGCGGTCATGCGCGGCATGGCTGTGCCGGCGGCCTGAGAGAGCGGAGGGAGGAAGCGATGCTGCGGGTTCTAGGACGCAAGACTTCAGCCAACGTCCAGAAGGTTGTCTGGTGCCTGGATGAATTGAAGGTACCGTTCACTCGGGAAGATTATGGCGGGGAGTTCGGTGGCAATAGGACTCAGGAATTTCTCAAGCTCAACCCGAATGGGGTCGTGCCAACGCTGATCGATGGCGACGCGGTAATCTGGGAATCCAATACCATCTTGCGTTACCTCGCCAATCGCTTCGGTCCGACACTGCTTTATCCCTTGGATCCGGTTCTGCGCGCGGATTGCGAGCGTTGGATGGATTGGCAACTCGGCACCCTCAATCTCTGCATGACGCCTCTCTATGTCTCGCTCATCCGGACACCTCAGGAACGGCGGGATCCAGCCGCGTTGGAAGAGAACAGCAGGCGGGCGTCGGCCTTGTTTTCGCTTCTCGACGCAGCCCTTCAGGGCAGACGTTTTATTACAGGCAACATCCTGACGCTGGCCGACATCAGCCTCGGCGTGTTCGGCTATCGCTGGCACAATCTCGAGGTGAATCGCGCCGCGGTCACACCCTACCTCAAAACGTGGATGAATAGGTTGGCCGATCGGCCAGCCTTTCGAAAGCACGTAGCGATCGGCCTGTCGTGACACTGCCCCGCCGACGATTCCGTTCAATGATCCCTCTTATCAGTCAGGAAAAACTATGAACAAGGTTGACAGCACGACTCTAGAAATTCTTTTTACCGAGGCACGTTCCCACAACGGCTGGAGGCCGGATCCCGTCAGCGATGCCGAACTCGACAACGCGTATGAGATCGCCAAATTCGGGCCGACCTCGATGAATACGCAGCCCATGCGGATTGTCTTTCTTAGGACCGATGCCGCCAAGGAGCGGCTGCGACCGGCATTGGCGCCCGGAAACGTGGAGAAGACGATGACGGCGCCGGTTGTGGCCATCATCGCCTACGATACGGCGTTTTATACGCGTCTACCGACACTCTTTCCCCATAAACCGGATGCACGAGCCTTGTTCGAAGGCAAGGAAGCACTTATCGAGGGGACAGCATTCCGCAATGGCACGCTTCAGGGCGCCTATTTCCTGTTGGCGCTGCGGGCACAGGGCCTCGACGTCGGGCCCATGTCAGGTTTCGATCCGGTGAAGGTCAACCAGGAATTTTTTGTGGGAACCACCCTCAAAGCAAATTTCCTGTGTGGGATTGGCCACGGCAACCCTGAGAAGCTGTTCGGCAGGTCGCCTCGTCTCTCACTTGCCGAGATCAGCCAGGTCCTTTGAAGCCGGCGACAACGGGGCCAAATCCTAACGGGAGCCGAAATCCATGAAATTCGTTTATTCGAGCCTACCCTATCGCGTGATATTCGAAACCGGTGCCATCGACCGCGTGGCCGATGAGGCGGCGCGGATCGGTAAGCGAGCGCTGGTGCTTTCCACCCCCGAGCAACGCGATGCGGCGGAGGATATCGTTCGACGGCTTGGCGCGCTGGCTGTCGGCATTTTCAGTCAGGCCGCTATGCACGTTCCGGTAGCGACCGCAGCGGCAGCGACCGCGCTTGCTCGTGCGCTTTCGGCGGATTTCAGCGTCGCGATTGGCGGCGGGTCGACAATCGGCCTCGCGAAAGCTCTTTCTTTGCAAGCCGGGCTACCCTCTTTGGTCATTCCAACGACCTATGCCGGGTCCGAAGTAACACCACTATGGGGAATGACTGAAAATGGCGTGAAGAAGACCGGACGCGATCTGATCGTTCTGCCGCGGGCTGTCCTCTATGACCCCATGCTGACTTTGTCACTTCCCGCCGGACTTTCCATATCGAGTGGCATGAATGCTATCGCCCATTGCATGGAGGGTCTCTATGCGGTTGACGGCAATCCCATCGTTTCGCTGATGGCGGAGGAGGGTATCCGGACGCTCGCGGAAAGCCTGCCGGAGATAGGTCGTTCTCCGAACAGCTTAGAGGCGCGAAGCGCCGCGCTTTACGGTTGCTGGCTCGGCGGCACCGTCCTTGGCGCCGCCAGCATTGCCTTGCACCACAAGCTCTGCCACAGTCTTGGTGGCGCCTTCGATATGCCGCATGCGGAAACGCACACGGCGGTTCTGCCTCACGCTGTCGCCTTTAACGCCTCGGCGACACAAGATGCGATGGAGCGGGCGGGACGCGCGCTCAAAGTAAAGCCTGCAAACGTTCCCAATGCGCTTTATGATCTCGCTGCCAGTCTCGGTGCGGAAATGGCTCTGAAAAACTTGGGTATGCCCGAGGGGGGCATCGATCGTGTGGTCGTGCTTGCCCTGCAGAATTCCTATCCGAACCCCCGACCGATCACCGCCGGCGGTATCCGGTCGCTTCTGCAACGCGCGTACGAAGGGTTGCCGCCGCAAGCGCAACCGATCTGAGTGAAATTGTCGAAGATTACCGTTGCGCGACGACGCCGGTAACTGCGGTAGTCCGTCTCAATTGCGGATCATCTGGCGATAGCGGCCGGGCGTGTTCCCGGTGAAGCGTTTGAAGGTGTGGGTCAGATGCTCTTGATGGGAGAAACCGCAGCACAACGCGATCTGAGCAATCGCTTCGTTGGTGTGTTTCAAAAGGCGCTTGGCCCGCTCGACGCGACGGCTGAGTACGAATTGATGCGGCGAAAGGCCGGTGGTGACTTTGAATCGGCGCGTGAAATGCGAAACGCTGAGGCCGCTGGCTTCGCTTAACGACAGAAGTCGGATGACTTCATTGAGATGGGTCTCGATATAGTCCTTCGCCCGTTTGAGCTGAACGGCGGTGAGTCCCTGGATGCCGGATGCGACGCCGGAGAACGCGTCAGGCGAATTGATGCGGATCAGCCGCGCCGCGATGGCGAGCGCAAGATGATCTATGTAGCGCCGGGCGGATGTCGTCTGGCTCGTCGCGGCGCGCGCAACCTCCAACGCGAGTTGTTCCAACAGTTCATCCGTTTCACCCAGTCTTGGTGCGATCTGCACCGTACCCGGTTCCCTATAGCCAAGGGAAGCCGCGACCTGTTCCACAACGGAGCTGCGAATATAGAGATGTATAGTTTTAACCGACGCCTCCAGTTGGACGCGAAAGCCGCTCCCGGCCGGCCAGAGAAACAAGCTGCCGGCTGGAACCAATTGTCTGACGCGTATGTCTTCCACCTCCCCGCGGACATATACGGGTCCATTGAGATGAAAGACCAAGAGGTGGTCAGACAGCGGTTCGACGGCGGCCTCGAACGGCGATTCGTGCTGGGTTGAGACAAACAGCGACGTCCATCCCAGGTCGGAACTCGATGATTGGAGCGCACAGCCGGGTAGACGAGTCAGCCCGTGCGTTTCGCGGAACGTAAACGGCATCGTCACACCCATTTCTCAACCCATGTCGGCGTCAGTAAAGCTTAAATGAGGCCGACAACACATATTGAGTCGTTAGATAGGCGTTTTCGTTGTGTATGGGAAACAGCGCCTTGAACTTGATGGTCGAATGAAGCGCTTCCGAGTCGTAGGCTATGACGGGACCGAGACCGAGTTTCTCGAAGCGATTGCCGTCGGGTGCGACTTGGGCGCCGGTCTTTGAGACGTCACCATTGAGTTGCTGCGCGAATAAACCGGCGACGCCATATTGGAAACTGTTCTGCCTTTGCGTCACCGACCAATCGATATCGAAGATGTTGCCGCCTTGGTACAGAGTGGC
>Ga0179592_10000089_pt1 | contig 39158 bp, 33 predicted proteins | sample CZODoug2_1_08_16_FD_148623 | JGI IMG/M metagenome (GOLD analysis project Ga0179592, IMG submission 148623) | Vadose zone soil fungal communities from Angelo Coast Range Reserve, California, USA - CZODoug2_1_08_16fungal (Illumina Assembly) | ecosystem: Environmental > Terrestrial > Soil > Vadose...
CGCGACAGCCGGGATCTGCGCAGCCGCCGCCGCAATCCAAGCGGCCGGGTGTCCGCCGCGGGGTCGCCCGACCACCTGTACCCACAGCGTATCGGCCCAAGCCGCCCACCAGCACCAGCCAAAGTCGATTGCATGGATGTGCGTCCCCGGCTGGACGGACGTGTCGCGCGCAGCGCGAAACCGCGTTCGGAATTGCCGTCCCACCGCCAGCAGCAACGGTCCGTGCCGCTCGGGTCCTCGACGCCCGCGCGCTTCAATCACCTGCGGAGCCGCGAGCCAGCCGCCGGTGCGCAAGAAGCCCCGCCACTGTCCGCCCTCCCACTGAAGGCTCGTCACGGTATCGCGCCGGTCATCGACTCCGGCCGCGCGCGCGCGACAGCGCAACGCCGCGGCGAGTGCACGCCGCTCGACCAGCCACTCCAAACCCTGGACCTTGCGGCCGCCGCCCCACGCGCCGTTCCGCGGAAACGGCCCATCGATGATGCCGGGCACGGCGTCGAGACCTTCCTCGGCGAGGAGCGCGAGGCTGCGCCTCGACAGTCCCTCCCACCCGGCACGCGCCGCCGCGCCCACCAGGGCCACTCGAGCGCCCGCCGCTGCCAGACGCGCGGCCACCACACTACCAGCCGGTCCCGAGCCGATGACGAGAACGTCATGGATCACGCGTGCGGCTCCTCGGTGAGCTTAAGTTCGGTGCGCATGTGCTCGCGAATGAGATATTTCTGCACCTTGCCGCTGATGGTAAGCGGAAAGCTCTCCACGAATCGAACGTATCGAGGCACCTTGTAGTGCGCAATCCGGTTGCGGCAGAATTCACGGATCTCATCCTCGCCGGCCGTCATGCCTGACCGCAGCCGGATGCATGCACAGACTTCTTCGCCATACTTCGGATCGGGAACACCCACCACGGCGACATCGAACACCGCCGGATGCAGATACAAAAATTCCTCGATTTCGCGCGGCGAGATGTTCTCGCCGCCGCGGATAATCATATCCTTCACGCGGCCGACGATGTTGCAATAACCATCGTCATCGATGACGCCGAGGTCGCCGGTGTGCATCCAGCCGCCCGCGTCGATGACGTCGCGCGTGCGCTCGGCATCGTTCCAGTAACCGCGCATCACGCTGTAGCCGCGGGTCAACAATTCCCCCGCGACACCGCGCTGAGCGACGTGGCCCTCGGCATCGATGATCTTCACCTGCACGTACGGGTGGACGCGGCCGACGGTGCCGACGCGGCGCTCGAGCGAATCGTCCGGCTGGCTTTGAAAACTCACCGGGCTGGTCTCAGTCATGCCGTAGCAGATGGTGACCTCCGGCATGTGCATCTCGCCCACCACCCGGCGCATCACCGCGGTCGGACAGGGCGACCCGGCCATGATGCCGGTGCGCAGCGAGGAGAGATCGAACTCTCCGAACCGCGGATGCCCTAGTTCCGCGATGAACATGGTGGGCACGCCGTACAACGCCGTGCAGCGCTCCTTCGCAACCGCCTCGAGAACCGTCAGCGGCTCGAATGCATCGCCGGACAGGACGCTGGCCGCGCCGTGCGTCATGGCGGCGAGAACTCCCAGCACCATGCCGAAGCAGTGGTACAGCGGCACCGGAATGCACACGCTGTCCGCGGCCGTGAGACGCATGCCCTCGCCGACGAAGAACCCGTTATTGACGATGTTGAAATGCGTCAGCGCCGCGCCCTTCGGCGTGCCGGTGGTGCCGCTGGTGAACTGGATGTTGTAGACGTCGTCCGGATCCACCGTAGCCTCGATGGTCCTCAGCACCGTCTCGCCGAGATCGTGGCCGGCGGCCGCGAGGTCGGCGAACGACAGCGCCCCCGACGGCGGGTCCGTTCCCAATTGAACAGCCACGCGCAGGTCGGGAAACCCCGCGCACAGCAGCCGCCCGGGTGCGGCCTCCACCAGTTCGGGGATCAGCGACTGGAGCATGCCCGCATAGTCGCTCGACTTGAAGCGCGGCGCGAACACCAGCGCACGGCACCCCACCAGCCGCAGCGCGAAATCCAATTCCATGGTCCGGTAGGCCGGATTGAGATTGACGAGCACCAGGCCGGCGCGCGCAGCGGCGAACATCGTGAGCACCCATTCGGCGCAATTCGGCGCCCAGATTCCGATGCGCTCGCCTACCCTAAGTCCACAGGCGATCATTCCGCGCGCGACGCGCTCCACCTCGCGGTCGAGTTCCGCGTACGTGAACCGCATCGACTGATGCGTTACCACCAGCGCGGGGCGCGTTGGATGCTCCGCGGCCGCCGCCTTGAGGACTCCGTCGACGGTACGAAACAGGAGCGGCCGGTCGCTGGTGCCCGATACGTAGCTCGTTTTAGAAGTGGTAGTGTGCATCGAAACCGTACATACGCGGTGTCCCCACGTGCCGATAGTCGAAGCCGAAACCCTGCACGTCCACTGCGTTCGTGAGATAAAACTTGTCGGCGATGTTGCGCCCCCAAACCCCGACGTCCCAGACGTCGTCGGCCGAGTGCAAGCTGAGCCGCCCGTTCAGCAATGAATACCCCCCCTGCGATATGGCAGCCTCGTTAGGCAACGCCAGATACTGCTTGGAGTTGTAGTTCATGTCCAGATGCAGATTGAGCTTGGCCGCAGCAACCGACCAAGCCTCCCAGTCCATCGCCACCGTGCCGGACACCTTTGGCGCATATGGCAGCTGTTGGCCATCGATGGACCCGGTGGCCAACGTTCCGTCCTGCACGTCCGTGTTCAAGAAACCCGCGCTCGCGCGCAGGGTGAGCGAGCGCACCGGCCGGGTGACGATTTCGAGTTCGCCGCCGTCGATCTTCGACTTGCCGAGATTGATGAGCGGCTGCTGGCCGGTGGGATAGACGTTGATCACCTGTTGATTCTTGTACTGGTAGTGGAATACCGCGCCGTCCACCTGCACCCGGTGGTCGAGCCAGGAGGTCTTGAAACCGGCCTCGAACGAATCCAGCGTCTCGGGCTTGACGGTGGTCAGGTCGCCCGGCGTGAACAGGAACTGCGAATTGAACGCCGCCGACCGATAGCCGCGGCTGTAGTTGAGGTACAGAAGCGCGTCGGCCGAGACGTTGAAATCGACGCCCGCGCGTCCGGTGAGCGCCGTATTGTGCAAGGTCTGGCTGCGCTTTTGATCGACCAACGCGCCGTAGTTGGGCGATCCCGGCAGCGCCAAGGTCGGCCCGAAGCTGCCGTCCGGCTGCAGGCTGAAGAAGCCCAGGTTGGCGATCGGCACTTGATCGCTGCCGCGCAGCTGATTGAGGGCGTTCTTCTGCTCACCGTTATCGTGGTTGTAGCGCAGGCCCGCGCGCAGCGTGATCCAGTCGGCCAGCCTGTAGCTGTCGTCGGTATAGGCGGCCCAGCTGTTGCGGATCTGGTCGAACGAGTTGAAGTAATTGCAACCCAGATTGATGTTCACCCCGGCGGCATATCCGCCGGCCGGCCCGAACGAACTGGCGACGCAATCCCGATAGTCGTTGTTCACGTTGAAGGCCGGGTCGGTGAAAATCTGATTCTCGGTGGAATTGAAAATGGTCTCGTGCTGATAGTAGGCGCCCACGATGTAGCGCAGCGGCGCGTCGCCCAAGGACGTCAGGCGCAGATCCTGGGTCCACTGCCGCGTCTTGCCGGTGTAGGGGATGTTCCAAATGGCGTACGGCGCGCCGTCCGTGCCCTCCGGGTTCAAGAGTTCGCCCTGGTCCCAGGAAGTGATGGAGGTGAGCTTGTTGGAGGGCGACACGGTCCATTCGGCGGTGAGCTCCAAGGCGTCGTTGTCCTGGCGGCGGCGCGGAGTGTAGTCCTGCGCAATCTGGTAGTTGCCGAGAGGCGCGCCCGTATACGTGCCGTCCACCGTACGAAAGTACCCCGTGAAGCCGACGCCGCCCGCGCTGACGGGGGACGGGATCGCCGACGGCGCGGGTATCCGTCCGTCGATGATGGCGTAGTTCTGCGGGTCCTGCATGCTCTTCGAAGCGCGCAGCGTGAGCTGCAGATCGTCGCTGGCCTTCCACAGCAGCGACAGACGCACACCGTACTGGTCCACCCCTTCGAGATCCGGGTGCCCGGGGAGCACGTTTTGAATGAAGCCGTCGACCTTCGTATAGGTGAATGCAAACCGCACCGCGACCCGATCCGGAATCACGGCCGTTTGCAGATCGCCTTCCACTTCCCGCCGGTTGTAGTTGCCCACACCCACCTTGATGTCGGCCTCGGTCTCGAAGCCCGGTTTATGCGTGATGAAATTGATCGCGCCGCCGGTGGTGTTCTTGCCGTACAAGGTGCCCTGCGGTCCGCGTAATACCTCGATCCGTTCGAGATCGTAGAGCTCGACGCCGAACAGCGTGAAGTTGCCCTTGTAGACTTCGTCGATGTAGCTCGCCACCGGGCTCGACTGATTGAGACTGTAGTCGAACATCGACACGCCGCGCAGCGAAAACAGCGGCGAACCCTCGCCGACGATGCCGTTCACCTGAAGGTTGGGCACCTGCGTGACGAGGTCGGAGGCGGTATCGAGCTTGATCTGCCCGAGCTGCGCGCTGGTGAGCGCGGTCACGGAGATCGGCACGGTTTGCAGCGATTCGGAACGCTTCGACGCCGTGACCACGATTTCCTGGATGGCGTCGGTATCCACCGGCGGCGTGTCCGCGTGGGCGGCGGCGGCGGCCAAGATGGCGATGATCATGGTCGGATGAATCCACCCGCGGTACGTCGGTTTCTGCATTTCTTTCATAGGTACATTACATCCCATATTGATCCGGCTCGAATGATCAGACTTCGCAGCGGCGGCGTTCGGTCAACCTGTGACGCCCGGCCGCCATGGCCAGCTCGCCCAGGCGCAACGCCGTCAACGGAGTCTCTTCCGCCGGCTTCAACACCACGGTGCAGCCCGCCGCCAGCGCGGGCGCGCATTTCCACGTGGCCAACAGGAAGGGAAAGTTCCATGCGATGACCGCTCCGACCACGCCCATCGGCTCGCGCGTCGAGAATGCAGCATATTGTTGACCCGGCACCAGCTTCCCGGACAGGGGCAGCGTTTTGCCCTCGATCTTGGTCGGCCAACCGGCCATATAGCGCCATACTTCGAGGGCGTGCTTGATGTCGACGTGGCGGCGGCGCTATTCATTCGGAACTCCCGAGTCGTGCAGCGCCCTTATGTTGAGCGTGGGTCGCCAGTATCGCGGCGCCGCGCCATCTGCGGTATAAGTCGTAAGGAGCAGGGGTACTAATACTTTGGTATCGGCCCCTTGCCTATTGCTGGAAACCTACAGATGACTACCCAGAATCCCAGCCTTGCCCCTCGGGTGCTGATCGCCGACGACCATCCGTTATACTGCGATGCGTTGCGGGCGGTCGTGCCGCAGGCCTGTCCGGGCGCGGACATCAGCGAGGCGAATTCGCAGGAACAGGTGCTTAGCACAGTCGCCGCCGGCCGCGAGTTCAGTCTGGTGCTGCTCGACTTGAACCTGCCGGGAGCCACCGGGCTGTCCTGTCTTTCGGAACTGCGGCGGGTGGTGCCGACCACCCCCATCGTGGTCGTCTCGGCGGTGGGAGACCCGAAGATCATGCAGGACGTCATCATGGGCGGCGCGTGCGCCTTCATTCCCAAGTCCGCGCCCGGCCAGGTGCTCATCAACGCGCTGCGCGTCATCCTCGCGGGGGGAACGTACATGCCCACGGGCATCGTCGCCTCGCTGCGTGGCGGCGACGGCAGCGCCGCGCGCAGCGAACTGACCCTGCGTCAGCGGCGGGTCCTCGAGTTGCTGTCGACCGGATTGTCGAATAAGCGCATTGCCCGCGCCTTGGACATCAGTGAGATCACCGTCAAGGCGCATGTCACGGCCATCTTTCGCAAACTCGGCGTGAGCAATCGTGTGCAGGCGGGCCTGGAAGCCAGACGAGTGCTCGAGAACCGCTACTGACCGTCCCGCGCTCAGGCTCCCAGGGAGGCACCCAATGTCGTCGCCGCGACAGCTCATGGACGAAGCTTTGAAGTTGTACGTTGTGCCGGCGCTTCGGGAGCGCGGCTTCAAAGGCTCGCTTCCGCATTTTCGACGATTGCGCACGGACCGTGTGGATCTATTGACGATTCAATTTGATAAAAACGGTGGGGGCTTTGTCGTGGAAATTAGCCAATGTTCTGTTGAGGGCGTGACCACGCACTGGGGCAAGCACGTGCCTGCATCAAAGGTCACCGCGTGGGATCTACATCCAGATCAACGGCTTCGTTTGAAACTGCGCGATGGTTCAGGGACGGACAGTTGGTTTCGATTCGACCGTGACGAATATAGTGTGGTTGCCAGTCAGGTTTCGTGCGCAGGACGCGGCAAGTCCTCCCAATGGGAGGTCAGGTCTCACGGAAGCTCACCTGCCAGTGTCACATTCCCTTGGTAAACTATCGTCCGTCGCGTTCTTTCAATCTTGGGGGTGTCGCATGTCCATTTCTCTGTATGACGTATCGATTCCGGTCTTCGCGCTTAGCCTGAACAATCTAGCCGCCATTCTGGACAAAGCCGCGAGCCACGCCGACACCAAGAAAGTGGATCCTAAGGCGCTCCCCGCGGCCCGTCTCATCATCGATATGCTGCCGCTGTCGGCCCAGGTCCAAATCGCGTGCGACACCGCCAAGGGCGCCGCAGCGCGCTTGGCCGGCATTGAAATTCCGAAACACGAGGATACCGAGGCGACGCTCGAAGAGCTGAAGGCGCGAATTGCCAAAACCCTAGCGTTCATCAAGAGCATCAAGCCCGACCAGCTGCAGGGAGCGGAGACGCGGGAAATCATCTTGCAGGTCCCACAGAACGCGTTGAAGTTCACGGGCGTGAACTATCTTACAAATTTCGTGCTGCCGAATTTCTTTTTTCACGTGACGATGGCGTACGCGCTATTGCGGAAGAATGGCGTCGAACTCGGCAAACGCGATTTCCTCGGCCCTATTCAATGACGACTCCTGACGTTCCAGGCGAAGGCGTCTGCGCCGCAGCATACTAAGAGCCCATTGAGTACAGCCACGCGCAACGCCGTAGCCGCCATGATCGCCATCTGCAGCGCGGGGTGCTCGCCCAACGATCTGTTTTAACTTCGACTTTCACTCTGGAGTGCGACACCTCCTGCCGCGATTCCGTTCGCGGCATGGTGTGTGATTCGCTTGAAACTCAGGTCGTGTAGTCCCAGCCCATTTGGACCATGGTTCGCACACAGGCGGCGGGCAGGTACGAATTCCATCGCGCAATGTTTTTAGCGGAGCGTCTCGCATCCTCTCGCGACAAGGGCACATGGCCTAGCAATGGTTCTTGATCAAGCTCCCGTCGAAGCAGGGGTTCTACGGGTTCATGAATGTGTATCGATTCGTTCACGGCGTGCCTCCTTTAAATCCGGCGCGACGGGGCGACCTAAGTTGTAGATCTCCGCCAGGACGATGCATCAACCACCGAGGCTAGAGGCTAGTCAATTCCGACGAAGAATTCGAGACCGTTGTGTGTCGCCAAGTGACGACGGAGGAATACTTTTTTTCAACCCATCACGATTTCGATTGAATTGGGTTTAATCGGGAAGGATTACCCGGCCCGCGGGCGGAGCCTCCGCTCCAATCCATGGCGAGGGCGGCGCAGCAAGGATGAGCGCGAGCTACCGTGGGAGTCCAACAGACGAGCGTCGGGTAAGCCTGTGCCGACATAGAATAATTTCGACGGAACTGTCGGAATGTATGACTGTCGCTCGTCTTGTAACTACCGTCCCGAAAATTCGAGTCTTTGGCTCACCATAAGGAGACTCTTATGCCAACGATCACGCCGTGCCTTTGGTTCGATGGTAAGGCTGAGGAGGCGGCCACGTTCTACGCCTCGCTACTACCTGACAGTCGCATCGATAAAGTGCATCGCGCACCTGGCAACTATCCGTCGGGCAAGGCCGGCGATGTGCTTACCGTCGAATTCACTCTGATGGGGCGGCCTTTCGTAGGGCTCAATGGCGGGCCGCATTTCAAATTCAACGAGGCTGTCTCGTTCCAAATTCCGGTCGAGACCCAAGCCGAGATCGAGCGCCTGACCAATGCGCTCTCGGCGGTTCCCGAGGCCGAGCAATGCGGTTGGGTTAAAGATCGCTACGGCCTGTCCTGGCAGATCGTACCGCGCAGGCTTCCGACCCTACTCGGTGATGCCAATCCGGCCCGCGCCAAGCGTGCCTTTGAGTCGATGATGCAGATGAAGCGCATCGACATCGCTGCTCTTGAGCGGGCTGCCGACGGCCTGGTTTAATCCGCCCGGGCCTGCTTGAGGAGCCCTTTTGACGTGGTTCAGCGGCGGCTATCGTGAGCGCGGGTAGCCTGAATGCCGGAAGATGTTACTGACCTTCAGACTAACGCTTCGGATGGTATCTGACGCCGGGTAATCCGTCGAAATCCGAATCTTGAGTCCAGAGGGTTGCGCGGAGGCGTTGGGCTGTGGCGAGCATGACGCTGTCCGCCATGGCGATGGTGTGCTGGATCGAGAGGCGGGCTGCTTCCAGAGCGATGACCCGGTCGAGGTCGATCACTCTGCCCTGTTCCATGACGGCGACCGCTCGTAAGGCATCGTCCTCGTCTCTTTGCTGGCTTACGCGTTTGAAAACTTCGAACAAAGACAGCGACGGGACTAAGAGTGAGCGTGTGGCTTCGATTGGTTTGGCGAAAATCTCAGCATTCGGACCGTCGGCGAAGTACTCGAGCCAGGCCGAAGAATCGACGACATTCATACCCGATCGCGATCCCGCGGCACCTCGGTGTCGATTCCCTTGAGTGACCCGCGCGCCGCTTTGGTGGGCCGGACAGGCACGAGTTCGATGCGACCTCGATACTCCATGGCGTGGAGCTTCTCGCCTGGCTTGATCCCGAGTGCCTCGCGGATCTTAAGGGGTATCACGATCTGATACTTGGATGAGACGGTGATCGTGCTCATACGAACCTCCGATCGATCATGGAAAGGTAAGACGATCACACTATCACGAACCCGTGTCGCCCGTCAGGGCGTTCGTGAATCCTCGGGGTCGGCGAGCAATCAGGCGCCCAGCGCAGCAACGGGGTCATCGTCGCGGCGTTGCGCGGCGGAGGCTTAGGGCGGAGTGACCCGTTCCAGGAGGCTGCGCAGTTCGACCAGGCTCAAAGGCTTCGCGAGCAGCGTGAAGCCCTTGTCCCGCGCCGCCGTCTTGAGCTTCGGATCCGTATCGCTGGTCATGATGGCCGCGGCTGGAGCGCGGTCGAATTCGCGGCGAACTTCTTCGATCGCGGCATCCCCCTTTACCGAGCCGGCGAGGTGGTAGTCGCTGATGATGAAGTCGGGCGAGAGATCGGCGCCGATGAACTGCACCACCGCCTCGGTGGCCGTGGCCGCCGCGATGGGGCGGTGCCCCCACTTGATGAGCGTGGCGGCCAAGGCCGCGCGCACCCCCGGGTCGTCGTCGATGACGGCGATCGCAAGACAGTGCGCGCGTGCGGTGCCGGGTGCGCCGACGATCAAACTAGGCCAAACGCGACCGCCCGCCCGGCCGTAGGGGACCAGCACCGCGAACATCGACCCGCGGCCGGGTATCGAGCGCACTTCGCGTTTGAGCTGGAGCAGCGTCGCGATGCGCTCCACAATGGACAACCCCAGCCCGATGCCGCTGGTGCGCGCCCGCCCGCCCGCCGGCACCTGGTAGTAGGCGTTGAAAATCGCCTCCAGGTGCTCCGCCTCGATACCGATTCCGGTGTCGCTGATCGCGATCAAGAGACCATCGCGGCGACGCCGGCAGCCCACCAGCAATCGCCCGCGCTGCGTGTACCTGATGGCATTGCTGATGAGATTGCGCAACACCGTTTCTAGCAGATGCAGATCGGAGCGCACCCAGGCGCTGGACGGCACGAATTTGAGCTCCAAGCCGGCGGCGCGCGCCACGCTCGCGAACTCGGGCACAATGCGGTCGAGCACCGCGCTCACCGGAAAGTCGGCGTACTGTGGCTCGATGCCGCCCGAGTCGAGGCGAGCCACATCCAGTAGGGTATCGAGCAGATTACTGAGCGAGCCCAAGGCCACGCGCGCCTTGTTCAGGTAATCGAGATCGAGACCCTTCAGCGCCGATTCGCCGATCGATTCCAAGAACAGCAGCGCCGAACTCAATGGTTGCCTGAGATCGTGGCTGGCCGCGGCCAAAAATCGAGTCTTGGTCTCGTTGGCACGATCGGCCAGCTCCTTCGCCTGCTTCAGGGCCAATTCGATCTCGCGCCGCGACTCCAACTCCGTCATCAGGCGTGCATTGAGCTGCTCGTACTGCTCGGTGCGGTGACGGATGGTCTCCTCGAGGCTGGCGGCGGCTTGAAACCAGGAAAACGCGCTGCCTTGGTTGTCGACCGCCTTCTCCACGCGCTCCATCAGCGCCTGCACCGTTTTTTTGAGCGCACGGTTCTCGGCGCGAAGCAACGCCAAGGGCTCCGCCGCGCGCGGTTTGCGAGCCGCCGTCGACGCCGCCTTGGTCGAAGCCGCGGGCCGGCGGGTCGGCGCCGCGGAACGCTTGCGCCGCTTGGTCACGGTTCCGTCGCCACCCCTAAACACGTGAACGAATTGTTCGCGTGAATGGTATTGAATTGCTCGCCGAGCGACGCAAAGCCGGTGACGGCGTGCGGCCGCATGAGGGTTTCGATGCCGAGGGTCAGCCCTTCGCGCTCCATGTAGGCCGTGCGCGCGGCGCAATCGACGCCGATGATGAGTTCCGGCGCACCGATCTGCGAGCGCATGGCCGAGAGCAGTTCATCCAGCCGGCCAATCATGTTTCCCGGCTTGCCCAGCGCGACCACCAGCCCCGGTTCCAGGGCGCACGCGAATTCCAGGGTGCCGTCCGGATAGATGCGCTGCATGCCGCGCGGATAATAGTGCCCGCCGATGCGGATCATGAGCGGGAACGGGGCGAAATCGAGGTGGTCCTCGCGCGGCCACTTGCGAAAGCCGCAGGCGGCCGCGTACACCTCGAGTGCGGGTCGGCCGTCGATTTCGCGGACTAGGCGCCGCGCCGGATCGGCGTCGGTGATGACGAGTTTCTTGTCGCTGTGAATGATGTAGTGATGATGGCAGTACGCAATGACCGGCGTGGCGGAGGCCACCAGGCTTAAGATAGCCGCTCCGCGCTGCGGCGCGTTCCGATGCAGGAGCGTGGTGCTGCCGTGCGGATGTCCCAAGGGGTTGAAATACACATCGCCCGCGGAGCCGCCGATCAACGGCACACCATTCAATTCCATGCCGAGTACGGCCGCGAGGCGTTCCTCGCAGCGCGATTCCGCGTCCACCAGCAACAGCGCGAAGCAGTGCGTGAGCGCCGGACCCACGTTGCGCGCAAGTTGCAGCCGCAGTTCGCGGACATGGGCCCGCACCTCGGGCAGCCCCATGCCGGCAACGTCTTCGAGCACCACGTCGGCCGCCGCGAAGCGCCCCGCGGGCAGATGAAATCCCGACACCCCGGTGGCCTCGAAGCCGTCCGGGCCGATGATTCGGCCGGTCGCGGCGCCGATGACGCGCATGACGCCGCGTGCGGCGAGTTCGCGGCCGAGCGCCGCGAGGTCGTGGGCGGACGCGAAGAGCACCGTGAGCGCGCTGTCGGCGCTGTCGGCGGCGATCACCGCGGCGGCCGCTGCCGGGTCGCCGGAGGAGCGAAAACGGGTAATTTTGCTCAACTTTCGCCGCCTCTGCTGTTCAACTTCCGCCGCCTCGGTCGAAGTCATCTTCCCAGTATTCCTGGGCGCGCCGCGCCGCGCCGGGGGTCCGATCGAGTTCGACCCTGCGCAGTTCGACGCGGCGAATCTTGCCTGAAATGGTCTTGGGCAACGCAGCGAACTCCAGGCGCCTGATCCGTTTGAATGGCGACACCCGCTCGCGCACGTAGTCCAGGATGGAGCGCGCGGTCGCGGCGTCGGCACTCGCCGAGGCCGTCAACACCACAAAGGCCTTCGGCACCGACAGCCGCAGCGCGTCCGCACGCCGCATAGCTCAACGCCTGATCCGCACCGGTGTCGTCAACCACCCGCAGCGCCGTGCGGTCATTGTGCGCCGCGATGCGGTCGAAGTAATCGACGGCCCAGTTGAATGAGCTCACCGCCGGCCAGCGGAAGGCCTCGAGCGCCTGTTCATGGGAAATACCGTCGCGGAGCAGCCGATCGCGTAGTTCCATGAATGCTTTGCCGCCGTCCACTGGTACCCCCGCGCTCACAGATGCCCTCATCATGCCAGCCCGCGGCCGGCCTCCCCACATCCTTCCGCATGATTGCCACCCCTCCTTCGGCATGATTGACGCGGCTCATAAATGCGCGAACACCGGCAGGGTCGGGACTGCCGGGCGCTTGACGGAAGCCTGAGGGACTTGACGGCTGCCCGAAATGTATCCGGCGTCGACGGCGATCCGTCCGCGTTCGAGGTCACCATCGAGTTCGAGGACTTAGGAAGGGAAACCAAGGTCACGATGCGCTCGGTGCTTTCATCGGTTGCCGAACTCGAGCGCGTCAAGGGATTCGGCGCCGTGGAGGGCGGACATCAGACGCTGGAGCGCCTCGCAGAGTGGCTGGCAGCCGAACACGCCTCGGACGCTCCTTAGACTACGCGCCCGCATTTCAAGTTGCCGTCCCCGATGCCGCAGGGCATTCTGCCCGGCGGGTCACCCGGGAGCTTTGAATGATGCAACGGACTCGGCTGGTTTGGATGGCGACCGCGACGGCGCTCCTGCTTGCAGGCGGATGTGAACGCAAAGTCCCCGCGCCACCGGCGCCGCCTGCGGCGAGCGCAGCGCCGACGCCGGCCGCAGCCATCGACGCCGCACGGCTCGCGGCCGGCGAGCCCGATCAGTGGCTGACGCCGGGGCGCGATCCCAACGGCACTTATTTCTCACCGCTGACCGACGTCAATGCCGGCAATGTCGCGCAGCTCGGCTTCGCCTGGGACTATCGTCTCGGCACGGGGCGCGGTCTGGAAGGAACTCCCCTCGTCGTCGACGGGGTGATGTACGCAAGCGGCAACTTCGGGCGTGTGTACGCGCTCGATGCGGCGACCGGCCGAGAACTGTGGAAGTATGATCCGCAAATCGACGGCCAATGGGCGCGCTACGCCTGCTGCGATGCCGTCAACCGCGGCCTCGCGGCCTACGACGGCCGGATCTATGTGGGAGCGCTGGATGGCTGGCTGCACGCGCTCGACGCGCGCACCGGACATCTGGTATGGAAAGTCGACACGCTCATCGGTCGCCGGGAGCGCGCGCCCTACACCCTCACCGGTGCGCCGCTGCTGGCCGGCGACCTCATCGTCATCGGCAACTCAGGCGGCGACTTTGCGGGTGCGCGCGGCTACGTCACGGCATACGATCTGAAGACCGGCGCGCAGCGCTGGCGTTTTTTCACCGTCCCGCGAAATCCCGCCGAAGGCCCGCAGGATCAGGATCATCTGAAGACTGCGATCGCGACCTGGGACCCGCGGCATCGGTGGGACGCCGGCAGCGGCGGCACCGTCTGGGACGGAATGGCCTACGATCCAGCGCTGCACCTCGTGTACATGGGCACCGCCAATGCGGCGCCTTACAACAGCCACATCGGCGGCCGGCGCGGCGGCGATGAACTCTATGCCGCATCGATCATTGCGATCCACGCCGACGACGGCAAGATGGCGTGGTACTACCAGACCGTGCCGCAGGACCGCTGGGACTACGACAGCACGCAGAAGCTGGTGCTCGCGGACATCGACCTCGCCGGCCGGCGCCGCCAGGTCGTGATGCAGGCGTCAAAGAACGGCTTCTACTACGTGCTCGACCGAGGCAGCGGTGAACTCCTCTCGGCCCATAACTTCGCCTTCGTGAGCTGGACCCGTGGCATAGACCCCAAGACGGGCCGGCCGATCGTCGACCCCAGTGCGGACTTCGACCATGGTCCGGCGCTGGTCTTCCCGTCGGTGTCCGGCGCTCACAGCTGGCAGCCGATGGCGTTCGACGCGGCGCACGGTCTCACTTTCATTCCCGTCATCGAGGCGGGCAATGTGATCGTGGAGACGATCGATCGTCCGGCCGGTCTCGTCGAAGGTCAGTTCACGACGCCGTCGTTCGTCCCGGAATTGTACGATCCCGCGGCAATGCGCAGCTTGTACGGCAAGTTACCGCCGCTCGATCGCTTGACCCGCGGCATCAAGACGAATCCGGCCTCGCGCGGTTATCTAAGGGCGTGGAATGTTGCCGAACACCGCATCGTATGGGAGACGCAGACCGCGACGAGCTGGGACGGCGGCGTGCTCGCGACCGCCGGCGGCCTGGTCTTCCAGGGCGATGCCAACGGCAAGCTCAACGCCTACGCCGCCGATACGGGCCGCGAGCTCGCCTACTTCGACCTCGGCAGCTCGATGATGGCCGCCCCCATCACCTACCGCGTCGACGGCATCCAGTACATCGCGATCCTGGCCGGCTACGGCGGCGGCGCCGTCATTGTGGGGGCGCCGCTCGACCCCGCGTCGGCCGCCTATCGCTACGGCAACGACGGCCGCATCATCGCGCTCAAGCTCGGCGGCCCAACCCCACCGCTGCCCCCGCTGCGCGCCGACGACGGACCCCCGCCGGAACCGCCCGCGCGGCAGGGCACCGCGGCACAGATCGCCCAAGGCGAAGTTCTTTACAACCGGCATTGCGGCCGCTGCCATGTGTTCGGCCGCAGCATCCTGCCCGACCTCAGGCGCGCGACACCGGCCACGCACACGCTGTTCAAATCGATCGTGCTCGAGGGGATCTACGCGCCGAAGGGCATGGCGCGCTTCGACGATGTTCTGTCGGCCGCGGAGGCCGAGGCCTTGCACGACTATGTGATCGATCAAGCATGGCAGTTAAAGAACACACCCGCGCCGGCATCCGCGCAGGCAATGACCGCCAAGCCGTGAGCGGCTGCGAAAGCTTGGGCCACTGACCAACGGAGTGTAACGATGCCCGCACCGCGCCTTTTCATAGTGCACCGCAGTCACTTGCGTGCGCGGATATGGAGCAGCGACTTCAGCGTGTCGCGGCTGCCGCCGCACCCGCGCCTTGGATCGTGAAAAGAGGTTACACGAGTTAACCTGCATAAAGCTCTGTTGTGCATGCACAACATTTGAAAGCACGATTCACAGCCCTGCAAAACCGTGGTATACCCCCTGTGGTACGCTCCTTGCAGCATCGTGCCAACAAGAAACAGAGGGGATGCGCAAATGATGGGATGGAATCAGCACCGATGTATGTCGAGGTGGATTTCTGGTTGCTTGGCGGCAACGGTTTGCGGCACCGCTTGGGCGGCGACTTCGACCTCGACGGCGACCAGCGAGGATACGGGTCTCGAGGAAATCACCGTCACGGCGGAAAGATTCACGTCGACGATTCAGAATACGCCGATCAGTATCTCTGCGCTGAGCGGCGATCAACTATCCGCGGCCGGCCTTACGCGAATCCAGGATATCGCGCATGAGGTACCCGGCCTTTCCACGCGCTATGCGAGCGCGGGCTTGACCGAGTACGAGGCGCGCGGTCTCGCCTCCAACGGCGGCGCCGCCCCCACGGTCGGCTTCTATCTCGACGAAATCCCCTTGTCCCCGCCGGCGGTATCGCAGTCCGGCAAGGTGGTGATCGACCCCGACCTATACGACATCGAGCGCGTCGAGATCCTGCGCGGGCCTCAGGGCACCCTCTATGGATCCGGATCCATGGGCGGTACGGTCAGGGTGCTCACCAATCAGCCCAAGCTCGGTGCTTTCGAGGGCTCGGTCCAAGGTACCGGGTCTTACACCGACGGCGGCAGCGGCAACGGCGGCGGCAATCTCATGCTGAATTTCCCATTGGGCGATCAGTTCGCCGTGCGCGTTGTCCTGAGCGACCAGTATCGCAGCGGCTGGATCGACAACATCACGGTTCAACCGTTCCCCGTTGACCTCAACAGCCCGGTGCAAGGCAACGTACTGGGAACGCCGGTGACGAACATCATCCGCAAGGCCAATACGGAGACCTTATATAGCGGTCGGATCGGCCTGTTGTACAAGCCCAGCGAGGACCTCTCCATCCTCGCGACCGCCATGACGCAGGGCCTGCACATGGGCGGGTATGACCTGCTCGATGGCAATCCGAACAGCGCCGTGCCGAGTCGCGTCTACGACGCGCACTACGAGGCATTTCCCTTGAGGGAGGGCATTCGCGACGATATCTCGATCTTCGGCCTGACCGTGAAGGCCAATCTCGGTTTCGCCGACCTGACGAGTGCGACCTCCTACTGGGGCCGCCTCGGATACCAGGTCGAAGATGCCTCGGAATCCATTTACTATTCGAATCGGAGCAGCGTGGCTGGCAACGGCAGCCCGCCGTTCGTCGCGGGAACGCCATTCGTGACAGTTCCATACGCGGAGCGCGATCCGTCGCACCAACTCAGTCAAGAAATCCGGCTGACGTCGCATGACGTCGGTGGCTGGCACTGGGTGGCGGGCGCCTTCTACAGCTCGTTGCATTCGGTGTGGAACGAAATCGGCAAGAGTCCGCTGAACGCAACGCCTTCGGTACCCGACGGCTCGTACTTTATTTCCTGGAACGACTACGGTGTGCGGCAGACCGCGCTGTTTGCCGACGGGTCGTACAAATTCAACGACCAGTGGAAGCTCTCGGCGGGCGTGCGCTATTACGACTACGCGAGCCATCAGGACGAGTACTCCTGGGGGTACGACGGTCCCAACCCCACGCCGCCCGCAAACTCGAAAATTACCACGGCCAAGAACAGCGGAGCGAACCCGCGAGTCAACCTATCCTATACGCCCAGCCCGGACTTGACCCTCTATGGCACGGTCTCGAAGGGTTTCCGGCCCGGCGGCGCCAACCAGATCCTGCCGCCGTCGACTCAGCCGCCGTTCTGTCAGGCGGGCGCCCTATCGTTCGGTCCGGACGCTGCGTGGAACTATGAGATCGGCGAGAAGGCCCGGCTCTTCGACAACTGGCTCACGATCAACAGCGACATCTACTACATCAAGTGGACCGGTATCCAGCAGGTGCTTACGCTGCCCTGCGGGTATCAGTTCTACGATAATGCCGGCGACGGCCGCACGTTCGGACCCGAGCTCGAGATCAATGCCAAGCTCTCCAACGAGTGGAGCGCCTCATTCAGCGGCGCGTATACGGACGCCAAGATCACCCACCCAAACGCCTTGTACACGAGTTTCCTGACCAACGTCGCGTCCTTTCCGGATGGCGTTACCCATCCATGCCCGACCAGCGGCGGCGGTTGCACCGCTCCCATCATGAATGTGGTTAAGGACACCGCGAGTCTGTCGCTCGTGTACGCCACGAACGTGATGGGTGACTACAAGTTCTCGGCGCGCGCTTCCGGCCAGTTCGTGGGATCGTCGCACGACGTGGCGTATTACTTCGGATACAAGTTGCCCGCGTACACTCTCGGCAACGCCCGAGTCGGCTTGGCGCGCGACAACTGGTCGGCCGATCTGTTCGTGGACAACATCACCAACAAAGTCGCGTTGATCTCGGCGAACAACACCAGCTTCCAGTTCAACATCCCGCAGGTCACGCGCTACTCGACCAACCAGCCGCGCACGGTGGGTGTACAGGCCAACTACAAGTTTTAATCCGACCGACATCACCTGACCGGTCTTGGTGGCGGGCAACTGCCCATTGCCCCCATCGAGACCGGACCGTCGCCCCGCTGGACCGTCGCCCCGCTGGACCGCCGGCTGCTGGAGCGCCGACCGCCGCCCGACGGCCGCGTGGAAGGCTTGCCCGCCCCCCCTCCCGGGCGCGCGCTATCATCGAGGGATGCTGAAAAAATCGTCCACTGGAGTGATGTTGCCTGGCGCCATGCTCACCGCGTGCGCCTTCTTGAGTTCCTGCGCCCAGCAACCGGCGAGCCCCGAGGGACGGGCGGCAGCGGGCCGCGACACCGCGCTTCGCCAAGTCGATGGCCGCTATCATCTCGAACGATCGTTTCAGGACTTCTACGACACGGCGTTCGTGTTGACCGGCGACGGCAAAGCCGCCCCGCATGTCGCGGACCTCGCGCAGCTCGCGGATACACTGAGCGGCTTCGACGTCGTGTTCTACGGCGAGCGCCACGGCCACCCGGGCGTTCACCTGCAGCAGCTGAAACTACTGCGCGCCCTGGTCGAGCGCGATGCCCACCGGGTTTTGTCCTTCGAGCAGTTCGAGCGCGATGTCCAAGGCATCGTCGATGACTACATGGCACGCCGCATCGGCGAGACCACTCTCATCGACAAGGGGCGGGCGTGGAGCAATTACGCTTCCTCCTACCGGCCGCTGCTGCTGTTTGCCCGGGACCATCAACTGCCCGTCGTGGCGGCGGAAGCTCCGGGCTGGGCGATCAGTTGCGTGGGCCAATGGGGACCCGCCATTCTCGATCGGTTCACACCGCTCGAGCGCACCTGGGTCGCCGAGGAAGTGCACGTCGAGCCGGGCGTATATCGGGATAAATTCATGGACTTCATGGGGAGCTCGGAGGCTCACGGCAGCGGGAAGGCGGGCACTCCGGAATCAGCCGCCAAAGCGCAGCGCAGTTTCGCCGCTCAAGTCGCGCGCGACGATACCATGGCCGAGTCCATCGAACGCGCGCTCCAGCAGCATCCGGGCTACAAGGTGCTGCATCTGACCGGCAGCTTCCACTCGGAAGCGTTTCTGGGCACCGTCGAACGGCTGCGAATGCTCGATCCGAAACTCAAAGTGGCCGTCATCGAACCGGTCGAGGTCGAAGACCCGCGCCTGCCTGCGTTCGCGGCCGACAGCTTGAAGGACGGCACCGTGCTGCAACTCGTCTATCCGATCCCGGACTCCTTTGCGGAGGGCGAGGATGCGAGCGCCTCCATGAAAACCATGGCGAACGTGCATCACACGAACCGCTGCAAGTATTCGCCGCCCGATGCGCAGGGCGCCGGTCACCCGCCCGCGCGCGCGCCCTAAACTTTTTGCGCCGCGCAATAGCTACACCGCCATGGCCGCCAGCGACTCGGGCAGGATCTGCCCCCCGTCGATGACCAGACTCTGTCCGGTGATGTAGGCCGCCTCGTCGGTGGCGAAGAACAGCGCCGCATTGGCGACGTCGGTGACGGACCCTAAGCGTCCCATGGGCACGGAAGCCTCCATGCTGTGAATATAGTCTTGGCCCAGGTCGCGCAGGCCCTCGGTGAATATGTTCCCCGGCAATACGGCGTTCACGGTAATACCGTGCGGAGCGAGTTCGATGGCCGCGGTCCGCATGAACCCCAGCTGCCCCGCCTTGCTGGCGCCGTAGTGCGCCCAGCCGGAGTTCCCGGTCACCGGCCCGGTGATGGACGAGGTGAGAATGATCCGTCCCTTCTTTTGTTCCTTCATCGCCGGCAGGCATGCGGACACCGCGAGAAATGTGCCTTTGAGATTGGTGGCCATGACCGCATCGAAATCGGCTTCGGACATGGTCGCGAGAGGACTCGCGGGGAATATGCCGGCATTGGCACACAGGATGTCGATGCCGCCGAATGACTCGGCCGCGGTGCGAGCCATGGCCTGCATGTCCGCTTGCCGGGTGACGTCGGCTTCGAAAGCCAGGGCTGTGCCGCCCGCAGCCAAGATGTCGGCGGCAGCGCTCTTCGCCTCGCCCAGATTGCGCGATACGACCAGCACCTTGCATCCGGCGAGGCCGAAGCGCTGGGCGAGACCGCGTCCGATTCCTTTACTGGCCCCGGTGACGACGACGCTGCGACCTTTGAGAGAGGTGAACATGCGGTGATCCTCAGATAAGACTCAAATTAAATAAGAACCGACACCAAATATTTCCCGCGCAGCAGTTCCTGCGCTATCGCCACCGTGCCCGCCGTGTAGCTCCTGCCGATTTCGCGGGCGAACGGCACCTCCGCATGGGAGGCCAACCACGCAGTCAGCAGGATGCGCCGCAAAACCACGAACATGGGAATTTCCGCCCGGGCCTCCGCGCGGAGCGGCATCTGCCGGCAATAGCCTTGAACCCAAGCCTGCAGAAGATCCGGCACGATGGGTTCGTGTTCGATGAAACTGACCGACGTGGCGAAATCGTACAGATACCAGCTAAAACCGCAATCGTCGAAGTCGATGATGCGCAGATGTGTTCCGTCCACCAACAGATTGGCGAGTCGTAGATCCGCGTGTACCAATCCAAATACGTCGGCGCCCTGGCCGAACCGATCGAGGCGCAGCCGGATGACATCCACGGCCTTTTCGAGGATCACGGCGCCGGCCTGGTCCAACCCGATGCCTGACCGCCACGGTCCCCAAAGGCCCTGTGGCCCCACCATGGCATCGAAATCCAAGCGCTTGCGCCGAAACCCCTCCGGCAACGGCCAGGATTGGGCGTGCCGGTGCATGAGAGCCGTCAGCTCGCCGAGCCGCTCGAACCAGCGCGCGGCATCGCGCGAGTCCGGCTCCGTACCGGACAGCCGTTCGAAGGCCACGGCGAAGCGCTTAGGTCCGCCGGCGCGTGAAGGGAGCACCTGTACATACTGACCGTCGGCGCCCGCTCTCGCCGCCGCCGTTTCGATCACGCCATCCCGGCGCAACGCGTTCATCCAGGCCAGTTCCGAGCGTATCTCTTCCGCCGATGAATAGCCGACCCGATGCACGCGCAGCACCAGCTCGCGCCCGTCCGGATCACGGAGGGCGAAGGTCGCGTTTTCCGACACATTCAAGAGCGTGACGGATGCCGAGGGCGAAAACATCCAGCGCGCCAGGTTGTCCGCCACACGCGCATGGAGTTCAGCGATCACAGCGGGTGTATATTCGTCGGCCATAGCGGCCTATCTTATTCGCAACACGGGGACGCAGCGCAGTAACTGCGGACTTGCGTGTGCGCCGGCCAATGCATGCTTGTATTATCGAGGAATCGATCTGCGTCGGACGGAGAATGATGTCATGACACACGGACTATGGGCTTCTCGCATCTTACTTGTCTCAAGCCTCGCAGCCTTGGGCCCGGTCCTGGCGCAGGCGCCCCCCGGCGCGCCGAGCACTCCGGCAACTTCACCTGCCGGGACGCCAGCCGCGCCCGCTGCGCAAGGATCGGACTCGTCCTCGGCATCGACAGAATCGCCGGCCCCGCCAAGCGCACCGACCGCCACGCCGAGCGCCGCGCCGGCAACTTCGCCGCCGCCGGCCGCCCCTTCGGCCGATACCCTCAAGAGGGCCCGCATGGCCGGTTATCGTCCGGAAACCAAGAATGGCACAACGATGTACTGTCAGGAAACCGCCAATCTCGGCACGCGCTTTCCAACGAAAAAGTGCCTTAACGAACAACAGCTGAACGGCGTCGTGGACATCCAACACCAGCAACAGGACAGTATGCGAAAGCCCATCAACTGTACGGGGGGCCCCGGCTGCGGTGCGGGCTAAATCTACGCCAACCAAGTCTGCGCCAACTTAAATCTGCGCCAGCGTCTCATCCAGCGCCGCGACGAGTTGATCCGCATTCGCGGATGAAAAGCACAGCGGTGGGCGGATCTTGAGTACGTTGCCGTAACGGCCGGCGGCGCCGACCAACACACGCCGCTCGCGCAACCCATTGAGGACTGCTTTGGCCAAGGCCGGGGCCGGCGCGGGCGCCCCCGACCGTCCCGCGCTTTTCTCGACCAATTCGATGCCGATGTAAAGCCCCGCGCCCCGTACATCCGCTATCGCGGGATGGCGAATGGAGAGCTCCTTGAAGTCCCGCTTCAGGCGCTCGCCCACCCCCAGGGCATTCTCCATCAAGGCCTCCTGCTGGATCACATCGAGTACCGCCTGGCCCACTGCCGCGGCGACCGGTGATCCGGCGAAGGTGTTGAAATAGCCGAACTTCGCGCAAAACGCGTCGAGTATCTCCGGACGCGTCACCACCGCACCCAAGGGATAGCCGTTGCCCATGGGTTTACCCATGGTGACCACATCGGGCAGTACGCCATGACGCTCGAAACCCCACATCGATGCCCCGGTCCGGCCGAACCCGCACTGCACCTCGTCGGCGATGAACATTCCGCCGGCGCGATGCACGGCGTCGATCGCGGCGCGCATGAACCCGGGCGGATCGGCGAACACGCCGTCGCTGGAAAAAATGCTGTCCAGCAACAGCGCCGAGAATCCCGCGCCGCTGCTCTCAAGATCGGCGATCGCGGCGGTCACGTTCCCGGCGAACGTCTCCGATAATTTCTCGGGCGGCACACGATACGAATCGGGCGCCGGAATCAAACGAACGAATGGCGCCGATGCCGCGTGTTTGTTGAGCGTCGGGCTGACCTCGGTCACCAGGGCCGTGTTGCCGTGGTACGCAGACTCGGTGACGATGACGCCGCGGGCACCCGTGAAGGTCGCGGCCAACCGCAGCGCAAGATCGTTGCTCTCACTTCCGGTGCAGGTGAACGTGATATTGGACAGCGTGCCGGGCAGCATCGCTGTGAGCCGCTCGGCGTATTCGATGATGCCCGGGTGCAGATAGCGATTGTGAATATTGAGTTCAGCCAACTGCCGCGTAGCCGCCTCGACAACCTGTGGGTGGCAATGACCCACCGACGGCACATTGTTGTAGGCGTCGAGATAGGCCGTGCCGTCGGCCTCGTACAACCAGCAGCCCTTGCCGCGCACGAAGTCCAAGGGTTTGTCGTAGAACAGAACGGACGCTGCCCCGAACAGATTCGCCCGCTGCCGGACGCTTTCCGCGAGCTCCGATCCAAGGCCGCGCGCATCGGCGGGATCGAAGGCGTTCGGCCCGAGAATTTGCGCTCTGTCAATCATGACCGGCGACCACTCCAGCGTCCCCTTTTTTGTAGATGCGTTCGCGCGCGCCGAAATTCTTGACCTCGACCTGAGCGGCGAGAACTGCGGTCTCATCGTCGTCGAGCAACGCAAAGAGAGGAACGCTTCTCAGTATATCCGGACCACAGCTCATCTGAACCTCCTACGTACCTGTAAGTGAATTCGGGGAGATATTACCAACCTAGGGAGTGAAGGTCTTGGGTCCCCGCGAACCGCGCACATCGGGAAAATCGATCGAAATTCCTATTTGCCCGCCGATTTGCGGAGTCGCGCCGTACTTTCCGCCAAGGACTCCCAGGCAGAGGGTCAAGCCGTCGCGAATCGCGTACTGCGCCCCCAGCAAGGCTTGCAGCTGAGTCCTGTCCTGACCGGCGCCATTGGAAATGCCTCCGTAGAGCTCACCGCCCAATGTAAGTCGGGGCGTCACATCGTGCAGCAGCGCGAGGCCGCCCGTGTAGACCTGGCCGCGTCGAGTCTGAATTCCTACGGCACCGGTGCTGGTGTTGCCGGCGAATAGGAGGCCTAGGTTCACATTGATCCGCGTGACCTCGGATAACGGCCTTTGTAGAATGAAATTCAACCAATAATCGGTCAGGCCCGATCCCAGCTCCTGCCTTGAGTTTCCGGTCGGAAATTCAACATAGAAGCTGACGGCAAGCGCCGGGAGAGCCGAGTCGGGGGTCGCTTCTCGCAGACTCCACTTTGCACCCAGGTTGGTGTCACCAACGCCGCGAGACGCCTGGGATCCGGGCGCACGGTAGATCGCAAGATACGGCGCGTCCACGTCCAATTCGAGACGGCTAACCGGGCTAAAGTTAATCCTTAAATTCGCAGTGTTCTGGCGCACGTCGGGGCGCTGCGAGGACTGCAGGCCGTCGAATTCATCAAAGACCTCTACATGCAGCTTCTTGGGCTCAGTCACCGCAGTATCGTCGGTGTAAAACGGCATCTGGGCATGCAGCGGTGCTGAACCGAAGAGTATTGACAGCAACAGCATCTCGACCGGGAAGAAACGGGACATCCAAGAACTTCCTGTCATCGGACCGACCGGACATACTCGTCGGCTCGTTCAGGCAGTGATATTCCTTGGAATCGATCCGCCTCATCGATGAGTCCGCTCATGCGTAGTCCCTCGATCATGAACCCGGTTTTATACTACGATCGCCATGTGACGTTTTTACACAGCATCGGCCGACGGTCGTCCCATGCCCTGTCATTGTGATGCGTTGCCCGGATTCCCGTTCGTCTGTGTGGTCAAATTCGGAGCCTCGCTATTTGGCCCTACGTCAATGAGTGATATCGACAGCTTCGTTCAATCCCCGTGCGTACGAAATTGCTGCCTGGGCGATGACCTTACGTGCCTCGGCTGCTTTCGATCCTTGGAGGAGATCAAACAATGGCCGGTCGCCGACAATCATCGGCGCCGCATCATTTTGCAAAACGCCAGGCAGCGGAGAGAGGCCTATCAGAGGCTGGGCGAGGTCTCGCCGCACGCCATTTCACCCCGCGAATAAGCCGAGCCCGGTATTGGGCCGCGTGCCGCCCGGACGTCAGGCAGTGTTGCTACTGCGAACTGGCATCAGCGGCCTGTCGACGCTGTGCCTCAAGCGTTGCTGTTGCGTCGAGCTGCTGCTTGACGCGCGCCTCAATTCTCAACGCCTCTTTGGCCTGCGCGGCCTCCGAGGCTGCGCCCGCCCCGGCCGAGATCGCAGTCTCACCGAGACCGCAGGCGGCGAGCGTCAGACAGACCATGAACGTTAGAAATACTCGTTGCATTTCGTGACCCCATTGACAATATCCTCGGCCATTTTTACTACCAGTCGCGCTTCTGGGAAGGGCGCAGCGCTCAATTTGGCGATAGTGGCGACCCTGCGGCAACCGTAGGCCCCGTGCCGACCTGACGGCGCAAGCTACATAGCACTGACCAAGGCCGGCCGCAGTTTCATCAGACCCCAGGAAGCGGCCACCCACGCCAGGGCGACGTACGGCCACAGATTGTTCGGGAAATCCGGCACCGGATAGACATTCTTGAACAGAACCCACAGCAGCAATGCCGGCCCCAGCACGCAGACCGCCGACCAGACCGGTCGCCGCTCGCGCCATGCCTCGACGGTTTCGGCCGCGCCCACGCTGATGTACACCAGAATCAACGCCAGCGCCCCGATGGTGCTCGCGTAGCTGTAGTAATTCCCGGCGCCGACGAACGGTGCCAGCAGCACGAACGGCAGGACCACCAGGAACGCCGACATCGACACGGCCGGCGCCGGCGTGCCGTGCACCTCGTGCACCTCGCCCATCGAGGGCGCAAGGCCGCCGCGGCCCAATGCATAGAGCACTCGGCCCATTGCCGCCAGGGCGCCTAGCATGCCGGAGAAGCAACTGATGGCGGCGGCCAGATCCAGCGCGATGGCCATACGAGGCGATGCATAGCGCAGCGCCAGATCGTTGAGCGGCGCTTCGGACTTGGCCAGCTCCTTGATCCCCACGGCGCCGAATCCAACGATTTCGCAGTAGGCGACGAACGTAAAGAACAACCCCGAGCCCAGAACGGTCGCGAGCAGCGCGATGGGAATGTTCCGCCGCGGATCGTGGGTCTCCTCGCCCAAGGTCGCGGCGCCCTCGAAGCCGCCGAAGGACAGGATGCAGAAAACCATCCCGAAGCCCAACCCCGACCAGCCGCCGAAATTCGCGGACGGCTGGAAGGCCGCGATCGTTTCGCTCATGCCGGGGCGAACCTGCAGCAGAATGCTGCCGCACAAAACGACGATGCCGGCGACGGCCGCCGCTTCCAGGCCCAACATGAGGCGGCCCGCCAAGCGCATATCGCGGAATGCCAGCCACCACGCCACCGCCATGGCGCCGACGCCGACCGCGATCCATAAGGGCCCGCTGTCGATGGACAGGCCCTTGAGGGCGGCGGCGGTGAAATTGCCCACCAAGGCCGCCTGCCCGGTGGCAAAGCCGAGGTAGGTCAGCAGCAAGCACCAGCCCGCAACGAACCCTGTGCGGCTGCCGAAGGTGTGCGAGATGTAGGCGTAGGCCGAGCCCGCGTTGGAAACCCGGTGAGTGAAGGCCATGAAGGACAGCGCCACCAATACCATCGCAACGGTGCCGATCACGAAGGCGAGCGGCGCGGCCGGCCCCGCCGCCTGCACCACCAAGGTCACGTTGAATGCCGCGGTGACGGTGGGACAGATGACGGACAGCGACAGGCCGATGGCTTCCGGTAGGCTCAAGCGCTTGACCAAATTCGTCATGCCATTCCTCGCTGTGCTCCCGACATCACCCCACCTCACCACATCATGAAGGGCGCGACATCCGCGTCGGACACCAAACCCCGGCCCACGTCGGTCAGGGCCTGGTCGATGATCTCGATACCTTCATGGGCCTCCGCCGCGCTCAAGGTCAACGGCGGCGTCAGCTCCAGCACGTTGGCGCGAAGCCCCACGTAAAAGAAGACGGCGCCCAGCTGGTAAGCCCGATAGATGACCTTGGCCGTCGTAACAGCCGTGACAGGCTCGCGCGATTCCCGATCGCTCACCAGCTCCACACCCAACGCGAGACCCCGCCCGCGCACGTCGCCGATCATCGGATGCCGCTCACTTAAGGAGCGCAATCCATTCGCCAAAGTCTCGCCGATCCGATTGGCGCTCTCGATCAGGTTCTCCGCCGCGATCACCCGCAGCACCGCCCGGCCCGCGGCCGTGGCCACCGGGTTGCCGCCGGTGGTCTGAATGGCGAAGGCGGGGGCGTGATCCATGATGTGCTTGGGGCCGATGACCGCCGATAGCGGCAGGCCCCCGCCTAAGCCCTTGCCGAACACCACGACGTCGGGCGCCAGTCCCTCGTGCTCGAAGCAATGCAGCTTGCCGCTGCGCGCCAGCCCCACCTTCACCTCATCGACGATGACCTGAATGCCATGGCGCCGGCAGCGATCCTGAATCGCCGCCAGAAAACCGGGGGGCGGCACGATGAGTCCGCCGTCGGACATCAGAGGCTCGATGAAGATGCCGGCGACCTGAGCGGGCGGGCACGTGGTGGCGAACTGGTAATCCAGCAGCTTCAGCACGTCGTTCGCGCTGAACTCCGGCCGATAGGCGTTCGGATACGGCAGCAGCACCAAGCCCGCGCGCGGCAAGGTATGGGTCATCGCCGTGTGTCCGCTCACGCTCATCGAACCCGACAGATTGCCGTGGTAAGACCCGATGAACGAAATGAAGCGGGAGCGTCCGGTGGCCGCCGACACGGCACGCAGCGCGCAGTCGTTGGCATCCGAGCCGGAATGCCCGAACCAGACCCGCCGTTCGCCCCGCCCGGGCGTGAGCCGCAAGAGGTCTTCCGCCAATGCGACCGCGTTCTCGCTGGGAAAGGACAGCAGGCTCGCGCCCGCCATGTCGGCGCAGGCGGCCGTTACGGCGTCGGTGACGGCAGGGTGGGCGTAGCCCAAGCTGGCGGCACCCCAGGATGAGGACAAATCGAGGAGTTCGCGACCGCCCTCCTCGATCAACCGGCTGCCGCGGCCGCCGATCACGCTCACGGGAGAAAAACGCAGCCGCCCGATGTGGGCGATGACCTTCGCGTCGCGCTCGAATAGTGACGGCGCCGGTGGACCGCTCATAGCGGCTTAGGTCCGCGTCATGGCTGCTTAGGTCCGCGTCATGGCTGCAGGTTCCGCCTCATGACTTGCCCGTCAACCGGGCAATCTCCTCCAGCAACTCGGCGGTGGTGATCTGGCGGCAATAGCCGCGATTGTTGCGCAGCGACCAATCATGCCGCTCCGGCGACAGCGTGGCGCACGCGTCGGTGGGCACCGTCACGAGATAGCCGAGATCGCACGCGTCGCGCACCGCGGAGTCGACGCATTGGTCGGTGAGGCATCCGGCGATGATCAAGTACTTGGTGCCGAGATTGCGCAACACATAGTCGATGTTGGTCGAGATGAACACCGACGATGAAGTTTTGGGAAACACGATTTCATCGTCGGCGGGTACCAATTCATCGACCATCTTGGCGTCCGGGGAGCCCCTCGGCACATTGAACCCCGTGATTTTGTAGTCGAGCGAGCGGTCGCGGCCGTCGGCGGTCAGGCTTTCGATGAGGGTATAGGTCACTTCGATGCCGGAACGGCGGCACGCCTGCTGCAGCCGTACCATGTTGGGCAGCGCGGTATCGCGCAAATTCTGGAAGAAATAGGCAAAGCGCTGTTCCTTCTCGGCCGCGCCGAGATGCGCATATTCGCCGCCGTCCCAGGTGCAGTTGTACTTCTGCACGTCGACGAACAACAGCGCCGTCGCCTTCGGTTCGATGGGGATGTCTCGGCTGGTCGGATGAGTCATGGGGCTTTTCCTAGAAAAACGTGTTCGGCGGATTGCAGGGCGCGGCAGATGCGCCGGGCCCAGTCGTCCTGGCCCGCGTCGTCCGTGATGAGATCCTGGCGTATCTCGATCTCGACGTGCGGCAGGCCGCGCGCCTCTCCATGACGCGGGACGGTGTAGTCGGTCTCGTCGCTCACGAAATAGGGCTCGTTATCGCCGATCACGAGACCGGACTCGCCGCGCAGGCTGTCGAGCACCAGTCCCGCAAAACGGCGGTCGCGGTTGTAGAGAACCGCGGCGTGCATCTCGCGCCGGACGCCCTTGAATACGTTCGTCATGCTGTGCTGGGAGATGAGGATGGTGGGCTGCCCCGCCGCGGCCCTCTCGTCGAGCAGCGCACGTATCTGCCGGTGATACGGTTCGAAGATCTCGGCGCGCCGCGCCGCGATGGCCTCGGCGGAGAGGCCGATGTTGCCGGGGATCTCGATGTGTTCGCCGATGGTCGGAATCGAGGTCGCCACGGCCGGATCGCGATTGCAGTCGATCACCAGCCGCGAATAATTCTGCGCGATCAGCGGTGCATGGAGCGCCTCGGCCATTCGCCGCGCCACGCCCAGCGCCCCGATGTCCCAGGCGATGTGCCGTTCGAGTTGATCCGGCGGCAGGCCGAGGTCGCCGAGGGCGCGCGGGATACGGCGGCTCGCGTGGTCGACCACGATGACGAAATTGGACCGTCCGTCGCGTCCCAGTTCGATGAAACTCGGCGGTTCATCGGCAGCGAGCAATCGATATCCGCCGCCGCCGCCGCTGCGTGCGGCGCCGGCGCTGGCGCCACCGGCACTTGGCGCCGCAGGCCCCGGCGCGCCGGCCTCGCAGGCGGGAAGATCAGTAAACCTGTTCATAGCGTCGGCAAATCTCGCTTTCGTCCAAATTATCCAGCCCCTTGATCTCGGCTCGTTTGAAGGCCACGTAGGCCGGGAGCAGCTCGGGACCCAACCACTCCTGTGCCGCTGCGCTGGCTTCCAACAGGGTCAGTGCCTTGCCCAAGCTGTCCGGCAGCGGCTGCGGAACGTGGACTTCGAGGTCACGCCGCCGGCGAATTCCGTCGAGACCGGCCTGCACCAGCATGGCCAGCGCGAGATAGGGACTCGCGGTGGCGTCGGCGACGCGAAACTCGACGTTGAATTGCCGCGCACGCTGGCCGGGGTCGTGTCCCGCCGCCGGGCAGATCCGTACCGCCGAACCGCGGTCCATGTTCCCCACGTCGGTTTGCATGGGCGCGAAGCGGTTAGGACGCATGCGATAGTACGAGGGCACGGACGGCGCGGTCACCGCACAGAGTGCGGGCAGGTGATGCAGAACGCCGGCGATGAATTGGCTGCCGAGGGTCGACAAATGCCGGGGACGCTGCTCGTCGTAGAGTACCGGTTGATCGTCGTCGCCGAGAAAACTCCAATGGATGTGCGTGCCGTTGCTCGTCCCATTGGGCTCGGGCAACGGCGTGAAGCTCGCCCGATGGCCGAAGCGAAAGGCTACCGCCTGCGTCAATTCAGATCGGAAGACGGCGTCGTCGGCGGCGCGCATCCCGAGTGCCGGCGCCACGGTCACCTCGAATTGCTGCGGGCCGAATTCGGCGAGGAAGCTGTCCGGAACCACACCGGCCTGACGCAGCGCCGCCAACAGCGCTTCGCCGAAAAAGCCCTGCCGCCGATAGGCGTCGAATTCGTATGGCTGCATCGGACTTACGGGGACGCCGCTGTAGATAAACTCCTGCTCGAAGGCCGCCAGCAGCTTGAGCCCGGTCTCGCTCTTCAGCCGGTCGAGCGCGCGCCGCAGCACGTGGCGCGGACAGAATTTCCAGGGTGCGCCGTCAAGGGTGTAGATATCGCCCAGCAGAAAATACTCCGTCGGGCTGCCCTCGAACGGAACGGACACTCGGGTGGCGGGATCGGGCACCAAGAACACCTCGCCCTGGGTGCCGAAGGGCGTCATCTGAATGGCGCCGAAGGCGGAAAGAAACATGTTCGTGGGTGCAAGACCGACGCCACGCTCCAATCGCGCCGGCAATTCCGCGGCCGGAAAGCTCTTGCCCCGAAAATGCCCGGAAAGATCGCTGGTGCCGACGAAGACGATCTGCTCACGTTGCATGGAAGACCAAATTTTGCGTCCCGACGATATTGTATGGGCGACGCCGCAACATTATCACGAGTGGCGGCGGTCGCTTACGTCCGCAGATAGCTGTTACGTACGCAGGTAGCTAGCGCCGTTCACATCGATGATGCAGCCGGTCATCGCCGCGGGGGCGTCGAGGGCACAAAATGCGGCTGCCGCAGCAATCTCGTCGGGCATGGAGACCCGCCCCAACGGGTGCTGCGCCAGAATGCCGGGGCCGGCCGGCCCCTCGAGCAGCTGCGCCGCCATATCGGTCTCGACGAATCCCGGGGCGACGCAATACACATACACGCCCTGCGGCGCCAGCGCCTTGGCCATCGACTGGCTGAGCGAATTGAGACCCGCCTTGCTCGCGCCATAAGCCGGCGCGTCGGGCTCACCGCGGAACGCGCCGCGCGAGGAGATATTGACGATGCGGCCGCGTCCCCAGGATTCGGCGACACTCGGCCGGGCGGCCATGGCCTGGGCGGCAAGCAGCGACAGGTTCGCCGGACCCATCAGATTTGCGGCCAGAGTGTGCAGCCATGTCGCATTCCACTCATCGAAAGCCGTCGAGAGCGGCGGATGATCGACGAACAGACCCGCGTTGTTGACCAGAATGTCGACTTGTCCGAACGCATCCGCGACACCACGCCACAGGCGCGCCGCCGCTGCCGCATCCGTAAGATCCGCCGCGCAAAGAATGTGCCCTTCGCCGTCGAGTTGCGCCCGGGTCTCCTCCGCCGCGTGGTCGTTCACGTGGTAGTGCAGCGCCAGCCGCACGCCGCGCCCCGCGAGCGAGCGGGCGATCGCGCGACCGATACCTCGCGAGGCGCCCGTTACCAGGGCTGTCTTGCGCTTGTCAACGGGACTCAAGGGTTGTCACGACTGGCCATATATGACGTCATCGTATCCTTAAACTGTCCGGTGGTGTCGCCGCGCCAAGCTGTCCGGTGGTGTCGCCGCGCCGCTCGCCTCGCCGCGCTGCTGGTGCCGACCCGCCGGCCCGGGTCGCCGAGTCGTCTATCCTGGGCCGATCAACTAAGATCGTGGGTACGGTTCGCACCGCACTCACCAGATCGGGGAATGGTCATGTTTCTGCTCCGCCACGGGCAAAGCTATTTCAACCTGCACTTCAACGCGACCCGCGTCGACCCGGGGATCGAGGATCCGGAATTGACGCCGCTCGGCATCGAGCAAGCGCAGGCCGCGGCGATGGAACTCGCGGAGGTTGCTCTGACCCGCATCATCGTCTCGCCCTACACGCGTGCATTGCAGACTGCAGAGCCCATCCTGGCGGTTCATCAAGTGCCCTTGTACGTCATGCACGAGGTCCGCGAGCGGGCGGCATTCGTCTGCGATATCGGCAGTCCGCCGCATCGCCTGGCGGACCGGTTCCCGCAGCATGACTTCGCCCACCTACCGGCGCGGTGGTGGCACGAGGGCGTTGAAGCGCAGGAAGAAACCAATGCGCGAGCGGAGGCGTTTCGGTCGCTCATGGCGGCCCGCGACGACGACGCCACGACCCTGTTGGTGAGTCACTGGGCGTTCATTCTGGCGCTGACGGGCGTATCGCTCGCGAACGGCGAATGGCTGGAATATGACCCCGGCACGCTGGCGCCCGGTCAGATCCTTGGCGCCGTGTAAGCGCCAGGTAGGCTAGGGCTTCGCGCACCGTGACGAGTGCCGGGCAGGTTCAAGCGTCCTCGGACAAGCGAGCGTTCGGCAAATCCACTGTCACGGAAAGTCCGCCGCCGTCCCGATTGGCGAGATGAATTCGTCCGCCGTGAGCCTCGGCAATTTCACGCGCGAGTGCCAGGCCAAGTCCGGTTCCGCTCCGCTTGGTCGAGTAAAAGGGCAATAGCGCCTGCGCAAGCACGGCTTGGCTCATTCCCGAGCCGCGATCGCGCACCTCGATGCGTTGCTCCGCAGCGGTGCAGGTCACTTCGAGCTCCACCGCATCGCCGGCGCCGCCGGCCTCGTGAGCATTCTTGAGCAAATTGATCAAAACCTGCTCGACTTGCACGCGATCGAAACAGCCCGGCAACGCAGGGACGTTGCCGACCAGCTTGAACGTCTCCTGACGCGCGAGGTCGGAAAAGAAGGTCTGCCAGACGATTCGTTCGGGCCGAGGCGCCGGTAATTTGGCGAATGCGGCATAACTGGCGACAAAGTGATGCAGGTGCTCGGCGCGCTCGGCGATTGCGCGAAATACAGCCGGCAGCGCCGCATAGTCCTCGCGACGCGCGATCTCGGCGCCCGAATGGGCGAGCGAGGACAGCGGTCCCAGCGAATTATTGAGCTCGTGGCTCAAGACCCGGATCAGCTTTTTCCAGGTCGACACCTCTTGCCGCGATAGCTCACGCGTCAGGCGTTTCAGCAAGTACAGCCGATACGGACGACTTTGCAGCACGAACGAACGCTGCGACAGATGAAACGTCTCTTCGATCCCTTCGATCTCCGCGGAGAACAAGCTGTCGCCCTGTTGTGTGGCTGCGGCCCGCAGGGCGGGCGGCGCGCGTTGCAGAACCTCGCCGAAGTGCAGGCCATTCAAGCTTCGTCCTTCGGAGAGGACGTGGCGTGACGCGATATTGGCGTAGGCTATGCGTTCGTGCCCGTCAACCAAGACCAACGCCACCGGCGAATTCTGCATGACGGTATCCAGCAGCAGCTCCCGCTGCACCAGGTGTGCGCGTTGCGTGCGAAGAGCGGCCGCTAGGTCGTTGTGAGTCGCCATCAACTCACCCAACTCGTCGTTGCGCTCCACCACGAGGGACTGGCTGAAATTACCTTCACGATAACTTGTCACCGTACCCGAGAGCGCGCGCAGCAGCTGTTGGATCGGTCGCAGCACGGTGGTAGCCAGCCAGAAGGCCGGCAATAGAGCGCAGCCGACAATGAGCAACCAGTTCCCAAGCGCCCCGCCGAGCACGTTGCCGAGCACGCGGGGAAGCCACACACCCAGCGCCGCGGACAGCGCAATCACGCTCAATATCAAAAGTCCGAGCCTGAACCTGAGGCTGACCTTCAGCCGGAGCCGCGGCGAGCGAAGCATCAGGCGCCGCTGGGCGGGCGCATGTTGAAACGTTCCATGCGGCGGTACAGGGCTTGACGGGACAATCCGAGGCTCTGCGCGGCGCGGCTGACGTTACCCCCGGCGTCACGCAGGCTCGACTCGATGGTCTCGCGGCTGATGGCTGTGTCCGCGCCGTTTCGCGGAACATCGTTATCCGCCGCAGCGTGAGATGCAACCGGTAGATTCAAGTCCGCCGCGGCGACGGTACCGTCTCTCGCCATGAGCTTCGCGCGCTCGATCGAATTGCGCAGTTCGCGTACATTGCCGTGCCAGTCGTGCGCCAGCAGCGCCGCCGCGGCCTCCTCCTTCAACTGCAGATCCGGCCCGAGAAAGTGCCGAGCCAGCGGCAATATGTCGGCGCGCCGCTCCGCCAACGGGGGAAGCGTAATTTCGATGACGTTCAGGCGGTAATACAGGTCCTCGCGAAAGCGTCCGGCGCGAATCAGCGCGGGAAGGTCTGCATTGGTGGCGCTCAAGATGCGGACTTGCGATTTGCGGGTGCGGCTTGAACCCAGCATTTCGAATTGTCCCGTCTCGAGCACCCGCAATAGCTTGACCTGGCCGGCCAGCGGCAAGTTGCCGATTTCGTCCAGGAAAAGCGTGCCGCCATCGGCCAGTTCAAAGCGCCCGACGCGCGCGCGAACCGCGCCGGTATAGGCGCCCGCCTCGGCGCCGAACAGTTCGGCCTCGATCAGTTCCGACGGGATGGCACCGCAGTTGACGGCCACGAAGGGTCCGTCGCGGACCGCGGAATTCGCATGCACGATCTGCGCGATGCGCTCCTTGCCGGCGCCGTTGGGTCCCGTGATGAGCACGGGCACTTGGGCGCGCGCGACCCGGCAGGCGAGTTCGACGGCCCGCTCCATCACATCCGAGGCGAACACGATGTTGCATAAATCGTATTCCTCGGACAGGCGCTCGCGCCGCCGCCGGCGCTCGCCCTGCAACCGATCGCGTTCCCGGGTCGCTTCCGCCAATTCCAGGAGGTTTTCGACGGTCGCCAACAATTTGTCGTTGTCCCAGGGTTTGCTCAGGTAGTCGGCGGCGCCCGCCTTGACCAGTTGCACCGCCGATTCCAGATGCGTCCATGCCGTCAGCAGTATGACGGGCAGGTCGGCCCGCCGCGCACGCAACGCCCGGAACAGCTCCGCGCCTTCGTCGCCGGAGGTCGTGTCGGCGCTGAAATTCATATCGGCGATGACCAGATCGATACGCTGCCGCGAAAGTACTGCGAGACCCGATTCCGGGGTCGGTGCAGCCACCGTACGGATGTCGTGCAGGCCGAACAGAAGCTCCAACGCCTGAGGGACCGCCGGGTTGTCGTCAATGACCAGTACCGTTCGCATTGGAGGATGTTAACGGGTGCCGCGCAGCTTGACACCCGCAACACGCGCAAGCCGGATTCCTGCCGTCATGCGGAGCGCGTCGCCAGGGCCGGCGGAACCGAACTGGCCCGCAAGGCGGGCCACAGCACCGCAAGTTGACCCAGCAACAACACCACCAAAGCGCCGATGAGCGCGTAACTCAGGTGCAGGCGCGCCATCTCGAAGCTCCTCACCATCCAAAGGTTCAGTGCGATCGCAAGCGCGATCCCAAGCGCGGCCCCCATCGATGCGATGAGAAGATTCTCGGTCTGGAAATAGCGGGTGATGGCGCTTCGCGTGGCGCCGAGCGCACGGCGGATCCCGATCTGCCGCCGCCGCTGCGTCACCCAATAGCTGGTCAGTCCCACGATGCCGAACGCCGTCACCGCCAGCAATGCGGCGCAGACCACGCCGAGAATGACGGCGAGACCGCGATCGTCCCGATAGCCCGCGGCGCGGGCTTCCGCTATCGTCCTCACTTTCTCCAATATGCGGCCGCGATTGACTTCGAATAACCTCTTTTGAGCGGCCTGCATGACAGTCGCGAGCTGTCCCGGCTTCACCCGCACCACGTAGTGGGAATACTGCGCAACGTAGCGATATGGTTCGATCATGGAATTCTCGAAGAACGTGCTGCCCCACCCGCCCGCCCCGATCCAGGGAACTTGCAGCCTGTCGACGATGCCCACGATGAGAGTCCCGTGCCTTCGGGTTTCGAGATACATGGACTGGCCGAGTGCTGACTTGCCGGGAAACAGCTGGTCCGCCAATTGACGGGTGATGATGACGGCCGGTGGCGCTGCCAGATCGCGGCCCGTCTCGATACCCACCTCGGCGGCCGTGAAATTGCGGCCCGAAATCAGTTTGAGGCCCAGGGTCTCGAGTCCCTGCTGATCGGCGTAGTACAGCGCACAGCGGGCGGTCATGTGCGTCTGGTCGGGCTTGAGATTGCACCCTTCCGTCGAACCTCCGTCTGAGAACGGATAGGAATTCGTGGTGTAAGCGGCGACGACTCCGGGGAGTGAACGCAGCGCCGCCAGATCGGCTTCTTGCCGCGCCGTCAGATCCGGTGGCTCCCCCACCCACTGATTGCTCATCACGAACAACCGCGTCTCTTCCATGCCGCTGGGGCGCTTGCTCAAGGTCAGACGCTGCTGAATGATGAACAACCCATTGCATAGAATCGCAAGCGTGACTGCCATCTGCACCGTAATCAGGATGGCGCCCACTTTATTGCGCCGCATGGCCGAGAGAATGGGCCGAAGTTCCATGGTATCTCCTTACTGAGCCTTGATGCTTACTGAGCCTTGAGTTGCCAGGCCGGCTGAACCTGCACGGCACGCCACGTTGGGTACAGCCCGGCGATGATGGTCGCAATGACCCCCAGCGATACCGCGAGACCGATGTCCGTCGCACTGAGATGAGTCAACCGGTTGACCTCGTCCGACAACAGCGAACGCAGGGCCATCAAGCCCAGTACCGTCAATGCCAGGCCGAGCAGGCCGCCGGCCAGTCCGATGACACCGGCCTCGATGAGGCATTGAGAAAACACCGCCCGCCTATTCGCACCCAGTGCCCGCCGTACGCTGATATCGCCGCTGCGCCCCATGATTTTGGCCAACATCAGGCCCATTGCGTTCAAAAGACAGACGAACAGGAAGCTGAACGACACCAGGACGAGAATGCGTACCTCGTCGGAAACCGCGTGCTGATGGACCAGCCATTCCCGCACGTCGCTGAGCCTCGTGTGCGGCGGCCAACTGAAGCGGCCCGTACGCTGCTGCTCGGCGGCATAATTGTTGAGGAAGGAGCGATAATGCGCCGCATCTGCGGCGGTCGGCAGCTCCGCCCAGAATTGAATCCAAATGCATTCGGAGTGAATGCGGCCTTCCCAGCCCGGCTTGAAATCGCCCGCGCAATTGCGGTTGCCCCACGATTCCATGTGCGCGTCGATGGCCTTGGTGAACGGCAGGTAGAGATCCTCGCCCCCTCCATATTTATCGTTGTTCAGATCGTAAAACTTCGGAATTGGCTGCCACTTGTCCAGAACTCCCACCACCCGATAGTCGCGATTGTCGAGGTTCAGAACCTTGCCCACACTGTTCGCGCCGCCGAACACTCTATCGTTGAGCTCGGGGGTGATGACCACGACGTCCGCGCGGGCCGCGTCGTCGTCCGCACCCCACGGCGCGCCGTAGCGAAACGGCACATCGAACATCGGAAAGAAATCGGCATAGGCAGCCCGTACTCCGACCTGGAACGGCAACAACTGCGGATTCGCAGGCGTGAGCGCCAACCCCGTGGCGTACATCGCAGATTGCCGCCGTGCCGGGTGCGCGTTCATCAAATTCATGGCGTCGAAATAGCTGATCTGTTCTTGAAAATTCTCGCTGTCGCCCGGAACCACGTGCTGCTTCGTCGGTCCCCAATTGTCGATTTGCGGCGCGAACAGTTGCGTCGACTTCTGCGGTATGGGGTCGCCGGACATGGCGCGAAACATCGTCAATGTGGTCATCGACGCGCCGATGCCCACCCCGATGGCGGCAATCATCAGCGCCGTCAGCACCACGTTGCGCTTGAGACTACGCAGCGCCAGTCCAAAGTAGTACGCGAACATGAATTTCTCCTACAACTGAGCGTGAGCGCCCGCGACCAGGCGGGGTGCGGCCATCAAATCGACGACCTGGCCGTCGACGATGTGCACTTCTCGCTGGGCGCGGATCGCGAGTTCCGGGTCGTGAGTCACCATGACGATGGTGGCGCCGTCGCGATGCAGCTCTTCGATAAGCTCCATCACGCCGCGCGCCATCTGAGTATCCAGATTGCCCGTGGGTTCGTCGGCCAGCAGCAGCCGCGGGGTGCCGGCGAGCGCCCGTGCAATCGCGACTCGCTGCTGTTGCCCGCCCGACAGTTCCGACGGATAGTGCCGCGCGCGGGCGGAAAGGCCCACGCGCTCCAATGACTCCTGGATGCGGCGCCGCCGTTCCGGCGCGTTGAGCCCGCGATATCGCAGCGGCACATCGACGTTGTCGGCGACGTTCAAGTCCGGGATGAGATTGAATGCTTGAAATATGAAGCCGATTTTTTCGTTGCGCAGGCGCGACCGTTGATTGTCGTTGAGGCCGCGGACATCGGCGCCGTCGAGTTGATACTCGCCGCCGCTGAACTCCTCGAGCAGCCCCGCAATGGTCAAAAACGTGGTCTTTCCGGACCCGGACGGGCCGGTGACCGCGACGAATTCCCCTTCGCGTACGTGAATCGAGAAATCCCGCAACGCATAGGTCTCGACGACTTCGGTGCGATAGGCCTTCGATAGATTGGTCATTTTGAGCATGATGCGGTCTCGTGCATGGGTGGATTGAAATCTGTCTGCGGCATGTGTTCCCCGTCGGTTCAATGCGTCAAAATGACGCGCTCGGCGTTGTTGAACGCATCGGTGCCGTTGATGACGATGCGATCGCGCTCGCCGAGACCCTGGAGAATCTCGACTTTGGCGATGCTGGCGGCACCGAGACTGACCGGACGCCGCTCGGCCACATTGTCGTGAACGAGGTAGGCAAATCCCCCGCCCTCCTGATCCATGAAGCTGCCGCGATCGACCATCAGAACGTTGTCGCGCCGATCGATCAATATTCTCACCGCCAGCCGCTGGCTCTGGCGCAGGCCCGCCGGCTTGTCGTCGCCGAACCGCAGTCGAGTCGTGATTTGCCCGTTGACGACTTCGGGTGAAATACCGCTGACCGTGCCCTGCCAATGCCTGCCGTCGCCTTCGAGATCCGCCTTCATGCCGGGACGAAGATCGCGCGCCATGCTCTCGGGAATCTTGATTTCAACCTCGAGGGCCGATAGATCGACGACGGTCAGCAGCGGCGCATCTTTCGCGACGCTGGCGCGGTCCGGAACCTGAACTTGTCCGATCTGACCATCAACCGGGGAGCGGACGCTAAGAGCCTCCACTTGACGCTTCAGGTCGGTCACCATGAATTGCTGTCGATCCAGGAGCGCCTTCTTGCTGTCGATGTCGAACCGATTCAACGTGGGCTGAGACTCATAGTTCATTTTTGCTTGCGCGAAAGCAAACTTCGCTTTTTCCAGGGAGTCCTCGGCCTTGAGCGTCTGCAGCTCCGAATACGCGCCGAGTTCGTAGGCCTTACGGCTGCGATCGAGCTCCCGTTGGGCAGTCTTTTGATCGACCTGCGCTTCGGTGTAAGCATCGCGCAGCTGCAGGAGCCGGTGCTCCGCATCCAGGCGTGCACGGCGCCAATCGACGCTCAAACCCTGCAGCGTCGCGTCCTCTTGCGAGAGTTTTGCGGTCAAATCGGGGCTATCGATGGTCGCCAGCTCCCGACCCTTGATCACGGTGTCGCCGGCGTGCACTTTGAGCGTAACCGTACCCGCCACATTGGCGTACAGAGTGGGACTCACGGCGGCGACCACCTGTCCATCCGCCGCGACATCGCGCACGAAACTG
>Ga0179592_10000090_pt1 | contig 39142 bp, 41 predicted proteins | sample CZODoug2_1_08_16_FD_148623 | JGI IMG/M metagenome (GOLD analysis project Ga0179592, IMG submission 148623) | Vadose zone soil fungal communities from Angelo Coast Range Reserve, California, USA - CZODoug2_1_08_16fungal (Illumina Assembly) | ecosystem: Environmental > Terrestrial > Soil > Vadose...
ACCGCCGCCATAACCGCCGCCACCATAACCGCCGCCACCATAGCCGCCGCCGCCATAACCGCCGCAGCAACAGCACCGCGGCGGAGGCGGAGGCGGCGGAACCCAGACTCGACAGCAGCAGCCGCAGCCGCCCCAACCGGCGTTGTCCCAACCGCCACCGCCCCAAGCGCCGCCACCCCAGCCACCCGCACCAACGTACCCAGGACCATAGAAGCCTTGTGCTTCGGCGTTGGTGGGAATGGAGGCAGCAGCGAGTGTGAGGGCCGCTGCGAGCACGGCGGTTATCCTGCGTAACTTCAGCAACATGAGACGTCTTCCTCGGTTTTTATTTGGGGCGAACCAGCACTTGGATTGGTTGTCCACGAACTCAGACGTCAAACCAAGCACAAGCTTAAGCAAATATTAAGCAACTGGAGGAGTCCATACACCCGAAATGGTGAATCCGAGGACCGTCGTGACACTCGTCTGGGTGTCACCACTTTTCATCCCAAGGATTGCGATTGCTGATAGTCGGTCCCGGTAATCGTCCGCTCTGATGGAAGTTCGATTGCCGGGTGAGACGCATCGAACAGGAAAGGCGCTGGATGATACTGCTTTCTGATAGCTGCGCCTTCAGCATCTCTCCATATACCCTGATGTTGAAATCTGTTTTCTTCTTGCGATAGGCCTTGATGAACTGCGCAATCCTGCGAGCTTCAGGCAGCAGATAGTTGAACGCGCCAAGGCCAACCTCGCGCTGATGGATGAACAGCAGCGCGCTGAATGGTTTGGATGGCATGATCAGGCCAGCGTCACCGCCGATCTGGCCAAGCAATTCATCGCGAACACAGAGATCGTATGTGCAGTCTGGTTTGATGAGAAAGCACCTGATGGAGTTGGCGGCATCATGATCATTAAGGGCTTTTTGCAGATCGCCCGCCAGGTTGCCGCTGACTCTGATGCTGTTGCGGCAATCAATTCCATCCCCTGCTCCTGCTACGAGCAGGCGGTGGCTGTGCGCAATACCTTTGGGGACGGCGAGAGGGGATATCAGCTTATGGAAAGTCTAACCAAGGGAGGCTCGTGCTGATGAAATGAAATCTGAACTCGCCACCAGAATGAGAAATCCGAAAAGCACGAGCGCGTCAATCGACTCCAGCAACCCAACGACCGAGAGCGTGCCACCACTCCGAAGGTCAACCGCCTCCGAAGTTGGACGGGTCCAGATTCGTGTTCTCCTCCGGAGGGATGGTAGGATAGCCAGGGAATTTGTACCACCCCGGAGGGACGGCCACATCTTGGTCGGGACGAACGATCACATGTCGATGTTTTGAGTGATGCACCGCTGTTGTGGCGTTGGCAGAAGCACACAGGGTCATCAACAGGGCCTAAGGCCAAAACATAACGCATCGAACTCGACCTACCGATGTTTTTTCGAATGTTTCGTTCCAGTTAGGAACATTCCCCAATGCGAACAGCTAATCCATTGATCACGATCACTCATGTCATCGCTCCTTGTGTTCCAGCCCAACACTGTGGCTGTCAAGCTGATGTAGGTTCGCAATCCGCCGGCACCATTAAATTCGGTTTTAGATTTCGGTGAAACGCGTGAAGCCCAAGTGCGAAGCCACGCCACGACAAGCTACGGTAAGGATTAACGCGAGCCGCAATTAACATTGCATGTATGGCGTTGATGGACCCGGGTTACCCTCGAAGACGGAGATTTGTTGCGGCGGGAGCAACGTCCGGAAAGTGCCCGCTAGAGCGGGATGACTTTTCTTCGAATCGTCTTCCCGCTCTAGCTTTTTGTTGGAGCATGATCTCCGCGCAAACGCTTCGCGTTTGTCGCGAGGGAAAACCGGTACCCATTTTTCCGGATCATGCTCTAACGGACAAGCCGGGGGCCCATCATCAATCACAGAGATCGCTGGGTAGTTTGAGCATCAGGTGTGCCGCATACGGTTTCCCACTGTTGCTGACCGGTGACAGTCAAAGATGAGCCCGCCTGATATTCAGGCTTCATTGCGTTCTGTGCCCGGCGTCCAGGTTATAAGTTTGACCCCAGGAGGGGCTTTTGATTTATCGATTGCGAACGATTTCCTTATCCGTCTGCTTCATGGCTGCGGTGCTCGCATTGTCGTGCAAGCAAGCCGCCGCCGGATTTGTTACTCCCGCAAATCCGGCTTTTGGCTCCAATGCCGCGAACGCCAGCAGCTGGTTGGCCGGCGGCCATGCCGGTTACAACTGGCAACAGGGTGCGGCGGTGTTCGGCTTTGAAACCGATTTGCAGGCAACGCATCTCAACAGTTCTATGAGCGGCGGACTAACACATAGCCCTCCGATTGTTCCGCTGCCCGCCAGCGATTTTGCCAGCACCACAGCGTTGATCGAATACTATGGGACCGTCCGTGGCCGTCTCGGCTGGAGCGCGGGCCAGTGGATGTTTTTCGGCACCGCGGGCGCCGCTTACGGCAATGTCGAACTGAGCAGCACGTTCAGCACCCTGGGACTGCGAACCTTTTCGCAGACGTCCGAGCAGAAGATCGGCTGGGTGGTCGGCGCGGGCTTCGAATATCTGCTGCGGCCGAATCTGATGCTGAGCCTTGGCTATCAATATGTCGATCTGGGGAGGATCGGTATTTCGTCGACGACGACGGGCATCTCCGGTCCCAGTACTGTCACGCTCGGCCAGGCGGCCACTGTCCATGCCCAGTTCCAGACGGTGATGGCGGGAATGAGCTGGCGGTTCGCGCCGGGATCATCCTCGCCATGGGCGGGGGGATATGCCGGTGGCCACGGCGGCGGTGCCTGGGGCAACAACGCCGCCGCCACCTACGCTTCGTCAGTTATTCCTTCGGATATGCGGCTTAAACGCGATATCGCTTTGCTGGCTCAGCGCGGCGACGGGCTTGGCGTCTATAGCTTCAAGTATGTGTGGAGCGACACTGTCTATGTCGGCGTGATGGCGCAAGAGGTGGCATTGTTGTATCCCGATGCGGTCCAGCGGGATGACCTCACCGGCTACATGGCCGTCAACTATACTCGACTAGGGCTGCAGCCCATGACCCTGCGGTAGATCACTTCGCCCGAGCGGTTTCCGCAAGGGTCTCGCGTGAAAGTGCTGGACTCGTTGCACGAAGGCGGCTGGCTGAGCCCTCGCGCTCTACTGTTGGTGGAGGCGGCGAAGGCTGCGGCGTTCGCCGGGCCGGTGGGTGAAGAACGCGAGCCGCGGGCGTATGACAATACGGCGCTGGTGTTCCCTCGGGCGCGATCAGGGAGAAAGCTGCATGAAGCGACGGCATGTGCTCGCGCTTCTCGGATTTTTCTCGTTTGGCGGGGCGGCGGTGGCGTGGCGCCTCCTGGCATCGTTCCGTCGGCCGGACGCGCGCGAGCACATCGCTCGTTCCATCGCTGCCATTGCCGACGTGATGTTCCCGGGTGACGGACTTGCAAGCGCGGCCGCGTTGGGACTTCACCACCTGGTACTCGCGATGCCGGATCTGCAGGCCCAGATCGCAAATGGCGTCGTCTGGCTCGACAAGCGCGCGGTATCGCAAGGGGGTTCGAATTTTCTGGCACTTGACGAAGCAGGCAAGCTCGCGGCCCTCGACTCTGCGTTCGCGTCGCATGACGATGGAATTCAGTCCTTTGTGCTGACGCTCCGATATCACCTGGGCACGGCCTATTACTCAGCCCCTGCCATCAAGTCGGCCTTTGCCTATACCGGTCCGCCGCAGCCTGACGGCTTTGCCGATTTCCAAAAACGTCCCGCATGAGCGACGACCGTAGCTGGGATGCGATCGTGGTTGGCGCGGGCGCAGGCGGGGCCGCGGTGGCGTACGGTCTGTGCAAACGCGGACGATCGGTGCTGCTGATCGACGCAGGGCCGCGCTTCGATCCGTCGATCGACTATCCCCTCACCGAGGCCGACTGGGACGCGCGCGAATTTCCGCAAAAGGCGGGCAGCACGGGCAAGGTCACATTCGCGCCGGGCCAGAAGCTCGGGAGCGAACCTTTGCTCGCATCGGGAAGCCGTGGGCTAGGACCATTGGCGAACGGCGGAACGCGGCTGATGGACAGCTACCGGCACGTCCGCGGCATTGGCGGCAGCACCTTGCACTTCACCGGCGAATCGCATCGCCTCCACCCGGCGGCGATGAGAATGAGGACGCGCTTCGGCGTGGCCGCGGACTGGCCGTTCGATTATGGCGTGCTCGAGCCGTACTATGCGGAGGCCGAGGAATTGATCGGCGTGGCGGGCCCCGCGACGCAGGGCGCGCGCTGGCGCTCAAGCGGATTTCCGCTACCGCCGCATCCTTTGTCCTACGCATCGCAAACGCTCGGCAAGGGAGCCAAGGCACTCGGCCTCGACTGGCAGGCCAACAGCCGCGCGGCACTGTCGTTGCCCTGGAACGGCAGGGCGCCGTGCAACTATTGCGGCGGCTGCAACAAAGGCTGTCCGCGCGGCGACAAGGGCAGCGCTGACGTCACCTTCATAGCCGCGGCGCTGGATACCGGACGCTGCACGGTGCGACCGGAATGTCCGGCGATCCGGATCGAGGCCGGGCCCGACGATCATGTCGCGGCCGTTCTCGTCGGGCGGCCCGACGGCAGCATCGAACGTATCGCGAGCAAACAGGTCGTGCTGGCTTGCGGCGCCGTCGAAACCCCGCGACTGCTGCTTGCGTCCGACGGCCTCGCCAATGAGAGCGGCCAGGTCGGGCAGAACTTCATGGACACGCTCTTTGTCACCGTCGGAGCACTGCATCCCGAACCGCAGCACGGCCGCCGCGGCCTGCCCAGCGATGCCATCTCGTGGGATTTCAATGCGCCCGACGCTATTCCCGGCGTGATCGGCGGATGTCGCCTCTACAACGCTGCGGGCGAGAGCGAGCTTGGCGGGCTCGCCGCCTTCGCACTGCGGGCGGCCCCGGGCTGGGGACGCGCCCATGCGCAATCGGTGCGCAAGCTGTGGGGTCACGCGTTACATGTCGGCGCGATCGGCGAGCGGCTGCCCAATCGCGACAGCCGTGTTGATCTCGACCCGGTCGCGCGCGATGCTTTCGCAATGCCGCTGGCGCGCATCGCCTCCATCCTTGCCGACTCCGACATCGCGCGGCTTCGTTTCATGGCCAGGAAGTCGTACGAACTGCTCGCTGCGAGCGGTGCGGAACGGATCTATGAGAACTATTCGAGCTGGGACTGGTTCGTCGCGACCCATGTCTTCGGCACCTGCCGCATGGGCGATGATCCCGCAAGCTCGGTCGTCGATGCCTTCGGACGAAGCCATCGCTGGCGCAATCTGTGGATCGCCGATGCCAGCGTATTTCCTTCCTCCGGCGGCGGCGAGGCGCCCTCGCTCACCATTCAGGCGCTCGCGCTGCGCACCGCCGAGCGAATGGCAGGCAACTGAGACCCGAGAAAATTCCGTGAGATAGGGTTGGTCGACAATAGTGCTCAAATGACACAGGGGTCTAGAATTAGACACAATTCCCAAATTCAACCTTGGCGAGAAGGACCGAATCATCCGAGGTTCGGAATTGCGTTCCGGCTGTGGAACGCTCTTCCTCCCGAAACTTCGCCCGCCTCAGTCGGCGGGCTCTCTTTTTCAGAGCCCTCCCTTTTTCTTTGGCCGCATCGCCCGGCTACGGGCATGGCCGCCTTCTCCAGTGCCGATGTCAGAATCCTATCGATGTAATCCAGCGGTCACATTCCCGGGACATACGTTGTGCCGGTCCGACGCGTGGAGTGGGTTTGATGACGTCCAACGAAACCGCGGTGGCGGTTCGGGCAATGCTGGAGTCTTATCGCGACGCGTTTGAGCGACTGGACGCTGCCGCCATTGCCGACCACTTTGCGTATCCCAGCCATATCGCTGGCGATGCCGACGAAGTCGCGCTGATCCAGCTTTCGAACCGGCAGGATTGCCTGGCGGCTGTCGAAAAGGTTCTCGCGATGCATCGCGAACTCGAAGCGCCGTCCGGCTCTATTCGTGATCTGTCGATCGTCGAGCTCTCGCCACGCCTGACGCAAGCTTCCCTGACGATGCAAGTGCATGGTCGCGCGGGTGAGGCGCTCTACGATTTTAAGGCGGTATACACGCTTGCGGAAACGCACACCGGCTGGCGGATCGCGGCCATCGCGCACAACCAGATTCCGCGGCTCTTGGAATGCATAGCCCGGCGTCAGTCCGGCGAGTGAGCGGCTGAAGCCGCGGCCGGTCGCCGACGACCGACGAGAAACGCTGCAACCGCCATCGCCTGGATCAGCGCGGCGGCAATAAACAGATACGGCGCGGCGGCGGCCGCGATGACGCCCGCCTGCGGGGCAAACTCCCTGATCAACCCGAAGGCGGCCGGCGCGAACGCGTAGGTGCCTTGCGAAATCGCAACATTCAGGGAAACCACCCTGGACACATCCTCTTTTGCGAATTCGGTTTGAGCGATCAGAGGCGGCAGCGAGGTTGCGTTGCCGATGCCGACCCCGAACAGGATGACTCCAAGCACCAGCAAAGGAATATGTGTGCCGCCCGCCATCCAAAACGCGACGGAGCCTGTGATCTGGACGGCGAAGCTACCGCAGGCCACCAGACGACGGTCGGCACCGGCAGGCATCAACCAGCCGACCAGCGTGCGTCCCGCGATCGCGGCAATGGTCGCGGCGCTGATTGCGATGCCGGCCAACTGCGGGCCGACGGCGGGGATGAGCAGTGAAAACAGGTGCGCGAGCAGGCCGATCTGCGCGAACAGGCCAAGCGCCGTACCGGCTGCCAGCGTGATAAATCCCCGGTTCCGCCAGAGACTCGTGCCGGAGAGCGATCTCGCCGCAGCCGACGCACGGAAGACTGCGGCGATCGCGGGCTCGTCGCCGTCGGGCGCCAGTCCCATCTGTTGTGGCGTTCTGGAAAAATAGACGTCGGTCAGGATCCAGACGCAGACCGTCACGATGACGCCGACGACCGCCGCCGCGGCGGGGAAGCCCCATGTGCCGATGGCAGCGACCCAGAGCGGCGAGAACACCACGCCGCCGATGCTGGCGCCGTTATAGGCCATCGCGAGGGCGGCGGGCCGCCTGCGAATGAACCACGGCGCCAGGATCGCGTTGATCGCCGCGGCGCCCATCGCAACCCAGCCGGCGCCGCTGAACAGCGCCGCCACAAAGAGCTGCCACGGCTCGACCGCAGCCGCCCAACCCGAAATGCCGACCGCCAGCGCGAGCACGCCAGCCTTCGTGACCGCCGGAAGCCCGTAGCGGAGATAAAGTCCCGGCAACCTCGCGACGACGAGCGCACCGAACAGAAAGTGGACGGTGACCGCCGCCGACACCAGCGGCAGCGACCAGCCTCTGCTGTCGCGAACCGCCTGCAGATAGATCGGCGGACCGTAGAACCCGAGGCCCCAGCCGAACACGGCCAGCACGAAAGCGGCACCGACGATCCGCCATCCCTGGAATTTTTCGGAGTAAGTCAATGTCGCCATCGGTCGTTTGCCTTTTTGCCGCCGGGCGACTGCGCGGGATCATGCGGGCGCGTCGGGCGCGCGCCACCTGAGTACCGGGGAGCCGCGCAAGGATGCTACGGCGAGGACCGAAGCATCGCCGGCAAGCGACGCCTTATGATCCGGTTCCACAGGAGAAATCGGCGCAATGGCGAGTACGGCAGCGTTTGCAGAGGTCGCGGCGATGGCGGGAGATCCCGCGCGCGCCGCGATGCTTCACGCCCTGATGGACGGCCGCGCCCTGACGGCGTCCGAACTGGCGCGAATAGCCGGGGTCGCGCCGCAGACCGCAAGCGGGCATCTGGCGCGCATGACGGAGACCGGCCTTCTTGCCGTCGCAAAGCAGGGACGGCATCGCTATCACCGGTTGGCGTCGACAGGTGTGGCCCGCATGATCGAGGGGATTATGCGGGTGGCGTCCGAGCTGCAGCCGCCGCGCAAGCACCTTTCGGTTGGCCCGCGCGATACGGCGCTCCGCGATGCCCGGACGTGCTACGACCACCTTGCCGGTCGTCTTGGCGTTTCCCTGTCCGACGCACTGACCGCGGCGGGATATGCCGAGCTCTCGGCGGAGTCAGGCGTTATCACCGCGCGCGGCCTGGCATTTCTCGAGCGGGTCGGGATCGACGTTTCGGCCATGCGGGAGCGAAGCGGGATGAAGTCGGGACGCCTGCTGTGCCGTCCGTGTCTCGACTGGAGCGAGCGGCGCACGCATCTGGCGGGTGTCGTCGGCGCCGCACTTTGCGCGCATAGTTTTGCGGAGGGGTTTGTCCGCAGGATCGAGGGCACCCGCGCGGTGCAGATCACGCCGAAAGGGCAAAGGGCTTATCGGGAGAAGTTCGGAGTTCGGTTTGAGTAGACCGCCTTCGGTCGTAACGGCCGAAGGCGGCCTTGTTAGTGCGCGCGACTGCGCTCAGATGAATTGAAACTGAGACCGTTCACGCTTGGCAAGCTTTGGAATTGCCTCGCCGAGGATGAATTTCTTGAAATGCGCGGTCTGCTGGTGTGCGGCGAACGCCGTTTCCGCCGCGAAGACTTCGTAGAAGAAGAACTCCTGCGGTTTCGTTACGCTCTGATGGATCTGAAATTCCTTCACACCCTCTTCCTTCCGCGCCTCGGGAAGAAATTGCCGCAACAAAACTGCAACGGAATCCTCTTCGCCGGGTTTGGTTTCCCAAAATGCGGTAATGACGAAACCCTGGTTGGAACTAGTCGAATTCATCGTCTCTCTCCGTCGCTGCTGGCATGACATTCGCCTCACTTGTCGTCTCACTTGGCGATCGGGGAGAGCATGACACGCCTGCTGGTCTGGATGCTCCGGTGCGCACCGAACCAACAGGACCTTCCATCGGTCGCGGAAGCGATCTGGCTCGCGAGGCATTTCGGCCTGAAAATCCAAAAAATGGCACCTTTGACGATGCCTGTGGTGCTGGGGGGCGTTCAGGCGGGCCGCCGGGGCGGACGTTTGCGCCCTTGCGCCGCAGCGCCAAGCCGCCTAATTGGGCGGAATCGCTCGCGTGAGCCGTCCGCTGTAGGTCTTGAGCCCTTGGAATCCCAGCCAGAATTGCCGCAGGACATCCCGCGTGAGCCGATCCTGACGCTGCCAGGCGCTCTGACCGCCTATGTCCTGCTGCTTGCGGTCATTCACCTGCGCGTGCTGCTGCCGCCAGAGACCGAATACTGGACCATCGAAGTGTTCGGCTTCATCCCGAAGCGCTACGATTCGACGCTGCTCGCGATCGCGTTTCCCGGCGGCACCGGCGCCAAGGTCTGGACCTTCGTGACCTATTCGCTGCTGCACGCCAATCTCAGCCACATCGGGTTCAACGTGCTGTGGCTGCTGCCGTTCGGCAGCGCGCTGGCGCGCCGTTTCGGGACGATCAGGTTCTTCACCTTCATGGCGGTGACGGCCGTGGCCGGCGCGCTGGCGCATCTCATCACCCACGAGCACGCGGTGGCGCCGATGATCGGCGCTTCGGCGTCGGTGTCCGGCACGATGGCGGCCGCGATCCGCTTTGCTTTTGTGAAGGGCAGCTTCCTTTCATTCAGCCGCGGCGACGCCGACGCGGCCGCACGCGTGCCGGCGCTGTCGCTGATGCGGGCGCTGCGCAACACGCGCGTGCTGGCTTTTCTTGGCGTATGGTTCGGCGTCAACATCATCTTCGGCATCGGATCGATCGCGATTGGCGCGGACGGCGCCAGCGTCGCCTGGCAGGCGCATATCGGTGGGTTCTTCGCGGGCCTGGTGTTGTTTTCGCTGTTCGATCCGGTCCCGCGCGCCGCGCCCGATGCTGCAGATGCGTCGTCCTCCGATGCATCGGAGCGCGGCTGATCGTCGCTTGCGGCGCGAGCCGATTTCATCCATCATGCCAGACTTAAGGCTTAAGCCCGTGAGCGTGCTTTAAATATCGGTGCTTGCCAAATGCGCCCTGAACGAAATCGGCGCTAAACTATTGATTGCAAACTCTAGGAAACAAAGACCGCGCTCGCTCTCAAGGGCGCGATCGGCTTCAGGGAGACGACCATGACGGTACGTACAATTCTCGATACCAAAGGCCATCAGATCGAGAGCGTCGAGCCGGAGGCGAAGCTCGCGACTGCGATCAAGATTCTGTCGGAACGGAAGATCGGCGCCGTACTGGTGATGAGCAACGGCCACATCGAGGGCATCCTGTCGGAGCGCGATATCGTGCGCGTGCTCGGCGAACGGGGTGCTGCGGTGCTGGAGGAACCGGTCAGAGCTGTCATGACGCGCAAGGTCGTCAGTTGCAGGCAGGCCGACACCGTCGCCGCGATCATGGAAATGATGACCTCGGGAAAATTCAGGCATCTGCCGGTGGTCGAGGAAGGCAAGGTGGTCGGCCTGATTTCGATCGGTGACATCGTCAAATGGCGCGTCATGGAGTTCGAGGCCGAACAGGAAGCGTTGCGCGATTATATCAAGACCGCCTGAGCGCCGTCGGCCGCTCAGTCCTTCTTTTCAACCGCAGCGCTGGGCTGGCTGGCCGCAGCCGGTGCCAGAATGTGGATCGCCTCCTGGATGGAATCGATGGCGCGCTCGGCGGCGCGCGCGCCATGCGCGATCAGATCGCTGGCGCGGTGGAAATCGAACCAGCCGATTTGACCGACACGCGGCGAGATCAACAGGTCGGGCGGATCGCCGGCAAGGCGCGCACGGGTGATGCGGTCCTGCATGATGTTGAAGGCATCGACCATGACGGTGGAGATGCCCGGCCGTCCACGGCCGCCGAAAAACTCGCGCTTCACGGTGCGCTCGGCAGAAAACAACCGGCCGAAGCCGCGTTTCGGCGGAGGCGGCTCGATTTCGGCTTCCGGCGCGAGGGAGACCGATAGGTCGGCCGACGGGCCGTGCGAGTAGATCGTCGTGCTGTGGGTGAAGATGTCGCTTGAGAGGTTGGCGGCGATGACGATTTCCGCGCCAAAGGCACGCGCCGCCGATACCGGCACTGGGTTCACCAGTGCGCCATCGACCAGCCAGCGGTCGCCCACCAGCACCGGCGAGAATATCCCGGGCAGCGCATAGGAGGCGCGCATGGCATCGACGACGCGGCCATGGGTCAGCCAGATCTCATGGCCGGTGCGGACCTCGGTCGACACGGTTGCAAATTTCACCGGCAGCTCCTCGATCAGGGTCTGGCCGATCGCTGCCTCGAGATGAGCAGCCAGCTTGTCGCCGCCAATCAGGCCCGAGCCGTTGAGGCGGATATCGAGATAGCTGAGGATATTTCGCGGCTGCAGGCTGCGCGCCCACTCTTCGAGCGTATCGAGATGCCCCGAGGCATAGGCGCCGCCGACTACCGCGCCGATCGAGGTGCCGACCACGACATTGGGGACGATGCCGTGCGCGATCAGCGTCCGGACAATGCCGATATGGGCAAATCCACGGGCAGCGCCGCCACCCAAGGCGAGCCCAATCACCGGCCGCCGGATGCTGCCGAGACCTACCTTGTCACGGCTATCCGGGCCGTTTTGGCCCCGCCCGATCAAAATATCCAGCACCGAAGATCTCCTGGGAGCACAAGACTATGCACTAAAGCCTGGTCCCGCCAGAATGTACCACAAGCATGGTTTATGCCGCAGTGCGATGGGCGTAACCGCCGATTGTGACTGGACCGCGACCTTCGGATAACATCGGGGTGTTTTGCCGGTTCCGCGGCCGCCATCTGCGGCGCGCAGGCTTGAATTTGCCGCGTTTTCGGTGAAAAGCATGCGTCATGACATCAGGGCGTATCGGATTCGATCGATCCGTGGCGGGCGGACGCCTGATGCCCGCGCTTGCGCTCGCGGCCATGCTGATTGCAGCGATGGCAGGGCCGGCTGGCGCCCAGATGTTCACCGATCAACCGCCGCCGGTGCCGCCCGCGGCGGTTCCGGACCCGGGCGGCGCGATCAGCCTGGCCCCGCCGTCCGGCCCGGGATCTGGTCCCAATCTGCCCGCGCCGACGCTGACACAACCTTCGATCGTCCAACCGTCGCTCGCCGCGGTGCCGCCGGTTGCAGCATCTCCAGTCGCACCGGCGCCCAACCAGGCCGTGCTGTCGCTGACCGCGCGTTACGGCAAGGACTTGCCGGTCATCAACAACGGGTTGGTGTGGCGGATTTTCACCGACCGGCCCGACGAGAACGGCACCTTCAAACTGATCCGCGAGGAACGCGGCGCGACGCCCAACATCGTGCTGCCGCCGGGCGGCTATGTCGTCCACGTCTCCTTCGGACTGGTCAGCGCGGTGCGGCCGGTGACCCTGAAGTCCGAAACCGACCGCGAATCCTTCCTGCTTCCGGCGGGCGGCCTGCGTATCGAAGGCCGCGTCGGCGCCACCAAGATTCCGCAGAACCAGATTTCGTTCGCGATCTACAAGGGCAGCCAGTTTGAAGTCGGCGAGCGCGCCGCGCTGGTGCCGAACGTCGCCGCCGGCGACGTCGCGCTGCTGCCGGAGGGCACCTACTACATCATTTCCAACTACGGCGACGCCAACTCCGTGGTGCGCTCGGATATTCGCGTTCAGGCCAGCAAGCTGACCGACGTGATCATCAGCCATCGCGCCGCCGTCATTACGCTGAAGCTCGTCAGCGACAAGGGCGGCGAGGCATTGGCGAACACCGCGTGGTCGGTGATTACGCCGGGCGGTGACGTGATCAAGGAATCGATCGGGGCATTCCCCCGCGTCGTGCTGTCCGAAGGCGAATATCGCGCCATCGCCAAGAACGAGGGCAAGGTGTTCGAGCGCTCCTTCAACGTCGTCAACGGCGTCGATGGCGAGGTCGAGGTCATCGCGCGCTGATCGCGGAGTTTAATCGAGCATCGTCATGCCCGGACTTGATCCGGGCATCCATCCTTCTTCACAAGAAGATTTCGTTCAAGATGGATTGCCGGGAGCGCAGGCAAGTTTACGTAGTCTGCGCAAGGCAGACTGCTATGCCGGCAACGACGACATCATGCTGTTTCAAAACCGCGTCACGATATCCGAAAGCGCCGGGCGCGGGCGGTCTCCGCTCGGCTTCGATGGCGTGCCGATGTGAATGAAGCCCGCGAGTTTTTCGTCCGCCTTCAATCCCAATCCGTCGAGCACGTCGCGATCGAACGCGAACCAGCCGGTCAGCCAGCACGCGCCATAGCCGAGCGCGGTCGCCGCGGTGACGATGTTCATCGCGCTCGCGCCGGCGGATAATTCCTGCTCCCAGGGCGGCACCTTCGGATGCGGTTTTGTGAAACTGACGACGCCGATCACCAGCGGCGCATCGGTGAGGCGGCGCTTTTCGATATCGATCTCGGCAGGCGGGGCGTGCGGATTTTTCCGCGCGAACACCTGCGCGATCACTTCGCCGCCGCGAACGCGCGCGTCACCCTCGAACACAATAAAACGCCACGGCGTCAGCTTGCCGTGATCGGGCACCCGCGCACCGATGGTCAGAATGGTTTCAAGCTCGGCGGGTGAGGGGCCGGGACCGCCCATCTCGCGTGGCTTGATGGAACGGCGGATTTTCAGGAGTTCGATGGCGTCGGGCATTGGGACTCGTTCATGGGGAATGGGCCAGCATCGAAAAATATCATGCGGCGGCCAGGGCTACGAGGCCGCCACGAAAACTTAGACAAATTGTTAGGAAGCTTATTGCCTTGGGCGGAATGCAGGCACATCGCGTCGATCAGCGAGGCGTGATCTTGCCTACGTAATCGTAGATGACCTTGACGCCTTCAATCGTCTTCGGCAACGAACTCTGGTCCTTTGGGGCTGTCCGCAAATTCACCTTCAAGGCAGGGGCGGAACCCGAAATGCCGATGCCGACCCCCACCACGTCGACGCCTTTCAGCATCGATGTCCTGAAGCGAGCTTTGGCTCGGCGAACGGCTTCCAGTTGTTTCTCGTCCATGCGTCTAATCTAGGCCTTGTGCAGCTCAATTGCCAGTCGTTTGAGAACGGTGGCAATTGGATTGGCATAGGTCAGACCGCGATCATTCGGGCCTCCCCGTTCGCTGCCTGCGAACAGCAGCGCGCATCCGAGGTTTTCCTCATCCAGGATCAGTGAGCCGGAATCGCCACCAGCGCTGAAAGCGCTGTTTCCAACCGATTCGATCTCGATCTGGTTGTCGAACGACAAGGAACCCATGTCGTAGTCGATGACGACCTTGTCGACCTCGATCGCGCTAACCCGTCCATGGGTAACGCCGGTTGTGCGTCCGACTTTTTTGACGTTCGTTCCAGGCAGCAGCGGAGCGGTCCGGGTTCCCGCCAATTTTCCGATTCCCTTGTAGTTGGTCGGATCCAATTCGATTGATTTGGCAATCGGAGCGATCGCCGCATCTATCAGATTCGACCGTTTGGCTGTCAGTTGGATCCATTTCGAAAGTTTCGCGACCGTGTCGCGCGCAGCGGCGCCGCCGTCGAAGGCACCCGCTTGCAGGATAGCATCGCCGATCTTCGCAACGTTCTCGTTGGCCAGCACGTGATTGTTGCTAAGGATGACGTCGCGGTTGGTCTTCTTTTCCCGGGCGATCGCGCCGATCGTTCCGGCGGTGATTTTGAAGTGGCCCACCGAACTGCCGGGGAGCAGCGGCCGCTGCCGCGTACGATACCAGGGCAGTGCATGTTTGGAGACTCGTCCAACGAAGCGGACGTCGACTTCGTTTTTGGCGCGCTTGCGGATATCGTCGACCAGGGTTTGCGAATGTTCGAGCGAGTGCCGCTGCAGCCTCACGGCCACCCAGACATCGCCAGGCGCTGTTCCCTTGGCAAGGCCAAGCGCGACCAGCGGCTCAGCTTTCGTCATCTTGTTAAGCGAAAAAGTGGTGATGGAGAAGCCGCCGGCCCTGTGAATAGCAGAGACGGCGGGCGGCACCACTTGGCTCGCGATTTCCGTCTTCAGCGCACGTGCGGATTCGATGTTCATATTCGCGCCCCCCGGTTCACGACAAGACGCAATATACACGCTGTGATTGAATAGTTCAAACGCTCAGCGGCTCTTTGCGCATCTCGCGGGAGCCGGTCGCTGCCGCCGCGAGGGCCGCTGGCGTGCCCAGCACGCAATTGATGCTGCCCCGCGGCTGGGCACGTGACCACAAACCCGGCGGCCGCTAGCTTCGACCTTGCTTGAGCGGCATCTTCGCCGCGCGCTCCAGGAGGTCCTTGCCGAGATCTTCCAGGATCTGTCGCGTCGCCAGAAACAGGCTGTGGCCCTGATCGGTCTCGATCGCCAAGGCCACCACGGTCGGCTGATTGGGATCCGGGATCAACTGGTAAGCCCGGATCGGATAGGCCGGCAGTTCCTGTTCGTCAGCCATCAGGTCTCGAGCCTCGCGCGCTTGACGTCCGGTGGCGTCGCTTCGTCGACCAGCGCGGCCAGCGCTTCATCCGTTGGCAGCACGGTCTGGCCTTCGCTTCCCAGGCGCCGGATCGAAACCGAGTGCGTCTCGGCTTCCTTCTTGCCGACCACCAGCAGCGCCGGAATCTTCGCCAGCGAATGTTCGCGAACCTTGTAGTTGATCTTTTCGTTGCGCAGGTCGATCTCGACGCGCAGGCCGGCGCGCCGCGCCGCCGCCGCGACCACCTTGGCGTATTCATCGCCTTCCGAGGTGATGGTGGTGACGACGGCCTGGATCGGTGCCAGCCAGAGCGGAAAACTGCCGGCGTAGTGTTCGATCAGGATGCCGATGAAGCGTTCCATCGAACCGCAGATCGCCCGGTGCACCATGACCGGCGTCTTCTTCGAGCCGTCGGCATCGATGTAGAACGCGCCGAACCGCTCCGGCAGGTTGAAATCCACCTGCGTGGTGCCGCACTGCCAGTCGCGGCCGATGCCATCGCGCAGCACGTATTCGAACTTCGGCCCGTAGAAGGTGCCTTCGCCCGGATTGACGCCGGTCTTGATGCGGTTGCCGGATTGCGCCGCGATCTTGTCGAGCAGCCCACGGAGCACGCCTTCGGCGTGGTCCCACATCGCATCGGTGCCGACGCGTTTTTCCGGCCGCGTCGCGAGCTTGATCACAATGTCGCTCTCGAAGCCGAAGTCCGCGTAAACCGAGAGGATGAGGTCATTGATCTTCAGGCACTCTTCCGCAAGCTGGTCCTCGGTGCAGAAGATGTGTGCGTCGTCCTGGGTGAAACCGCGCACGCGCATCAGCCCATGCATCGCGCCCGACGGCTCATAGCGATGCACCACGCCGAATTCGGCCAGCCGCTGCGGCAGATCGCGGTAGCTCTTCAGGCCGTGCTTGAAGATCTGCACATGGCCGGGGCAGTTCATCGGCTTGATGGCGAACCAGCGCTTGTCTTCGGCTTCGTCGCCGGCCGACTGCGCGGCGAACATGTTCTCGCGATACCAGCCCCAGTGGCCGGAGGTCTCCCACAGCGACTTGTCGAGCATCTGCGGCGCGTTCACCTCGTCGTAATCGCCTTCAAGACGCCGGCGCATGTAGGCGATGATCGACTGGAACAGCGACCAGCCCTTGGCGTGCCAGAACACCACGCCGGGACCTTCCTCCTGGAAGTGAAACAGATCGAGCTCGCGGCCAAGTTTGCGGTGGTCGCGCTTCTCGGCTTCCTCGATCTGCTTGAGGTAGGCGTCGAGATCTTCCTGTTTCGCAAACGCCGTGCCGTAGATCCGCGTCAGCATCGGATTGTTGCTGTCGCCGCGCCAATAGGCGCCGGCGACCTTCATCAGCTTGAACGCATTGCCGACCTTGCCGGTGGACGTCATGTGCGGCCCGCGGCACAGATCGAACCAGTCACCCTGTTTGTAGATCTTGATGGTCTGGTCGGCCGGGATCGCATCGACCAGTTCGACCTTGAACATCTCGCCGTTGTCCTTGAACACCTGCTTGGTCTGTTCGCGGGACCAGATTTCCTTGGTGAACGATTTGTCGCGCGCGATGATCTCGCGCATTCTCTTTTCGATCGGGGCAAAATCCTCCGGCGTGAACGGCTCGTTGCGGAAGAAATCGTAATAGAAGCCGTTCTCGATCGTGGGGCCGATGGTCACCTGCGTGCCCGGCCACAGCGACTGCACCGCTTCGGCCAGCACATGGGCGCAGTCATGCCGGATCAACTCCAGCGCGCGTGCGTCGTCGCGGGCGATGAATTCGATTTTCGCATCACGCTCGATCGGGTCGGCAAGGTCAGAGACCACGCCATCCAGCGCCATCGCCACCGTGCGCTTGGCCAGCGACGGCGAGATGCCCCTGGCGATATCGAAGCCGGTGATGTTTTTGGGGAATTCGCGCTTGGCGCCGTCGGGAAAGGTGAGGGCGACCTTTGAGGATTCGACCGGCTTCAGATTGGTAAGGCCAAACTGGAATCCTGAGGGGGGCGTATTCTTGTCGGGCATGGGTATCTCCTGTAGCTCACTCCTGCGAACGAGCGCAGGTAAGCGGGAATCGAAGAAGACTATATAATAGATAGGCTTGAGGTTGGGAATGTACCAAAGAGCTCGAAATCAACCCGGCATAATTATCCATCACCTAAGTTTTTGCAATTTCTCGGTTAGATCATTGGGCCATTGGAACCGGATGGGACACGATTGGGAATCTCGTCCCGTGAGCGCGCGGGCAAACGCTGTCAAACGCGGGCTTTCTTCTCCAGAAGATCCTCGCCACTCGCGATAAAATCCTGCCACCATACGGTTTCCTGAGACTTCGGGATCACAAACCAGGTCAACTAGGTAGTCGACCAGCTTTTCTTCGTACGCAGCTGGCGGAGCGGCCTTTTCCGCGCAGCTTTGCCAGGAGCCTTGAGCTGCTCGTACAATGCTATCATCAACAGGATTGAGTAACACGTCGTGTAGTTTCTCATGAAGCGCTGAGGCTCTTGCCTTTGGGACACGGCGAAGAGATTCTTCTATGAATTTATCGATGTTCTCTTTTGTTCCAACGATTTCGTGCTCATTGCCTCCTGGGTCTAAGTTCACCGTAGCGACCGCGTCGAACCGTGGTGACGTAACTTGAGCGTCTTCGCAGAATGTTGCAGGCGCACGCCAAAAATAGGAACGAGAGAAGTCTGCAAGAGTAATCAGAGGTTTTTTAGTGTTGTCAAACGAAACGCCCGCTAGCAAGGCACCGGTCAAATTCGTCCCCTGAAGTTGGGCGCCATCCAGATTAGCTCCATGAAGTTTCGAAAAATTCAGGGAGGACCCGCGCAAGTCAGCTGACACTAGAGACGCGCCTTCGAACTGAACGTCCACCAACCTTGCGCCCTGCAAGTTAGCGAGATACAGGTCTGCAGTTTGTAACTCAGCGAGGAAGAAATTGGCTCCCTGAAGGCTGGTGTAACTTAGGTTGACCGCTTGAAGCCGCGCACCGGAAAAATCGGCGCTTTCAAACGATCCACCCGACAAATTGGCCCCTTCGAGGTGAGAGAAGGAGAAGGATGCTTCCAATGAATCCGAGCCTTGCAGCGTTGCCCCTTGAAGCTCGGCCTCGCTGAAATCACTCCCCCTAAGAATGGCGTTGGTAAAGTCGATGCGACGTAAATCAGCGCCTCGGAACGTGCCGCAACTGAGATCTCGGCCGGTCAAGTTATGTATCCGCTCACCTTTGTAGGGAGGCTGCTCCTTTATGTCGGTCGCTGTTTCCAGTTTAGCCAGCTTTTCATCATCTACCACATCAACACTCGGCAGGTAGAGCCGGTCAAAATTCGAGAAATAAGTCAAAGTCAGAAGGCTGTTGCTGGTGCACTCAGTCAGCGCTGGCGAGCCATCATCTGCATTCACCGGAAGTCGAGTCCAGCCAGATTGCCGCTCGCCGGGAAACGTCACAATAAGAGTTGAAAAAAGCAAAGTCGGCAACAATATGATAATCGTCTTGAGATTTAGGATGTCGCTCCAAGTGATGTGTTGCCTTCCCTCCAGAAGCGTCGGTCGCACCGTGAAGATAGCGATGAGATCGAATAAGATCATCAAGCGATGCGTCCATGTCGCGAGATCGCTGTGATAAGGTAGAAATGCGAACTGGAATGCGAGCAGTATCAGGATAGGCGCGATCGCCAATGTTGCCCAGGCCATCCACTTTAGCAACCAACCCAACCAACCAGTGCGTTCGTGCGGCGAGCCGGCGAAAATTTGTGCGAACAGTGTATTCGCGAGCCGCTGACGCACGCGTGAATTGTCAGCACTCACCTTTAGATTTTCATCGACAGCCTCATTATATGCGGTCGCCGTGCGCGCGAGCAGGATCACCTGTATCAGTACATAAGCGTGAAAGACTACGTACAAGATCGGCGTCAGGAAAAAGAAACCGACCAGCGGTAGTTCGATATTGAGTACTGGCAACTTGACCGGCTCCGCGAGGAATAACTGGCGGTGTGTGATAGTGGCGGCAGCGACCAACAGATAGAGCGAGAAGAGCAGAAAGCTAACCCAGATCGTCGAGACACGAGTGGCTGAATCGTTCAGCGACTTTTCCAGCGCTTCCACATCGTACGGATCGATCTTCTTGGCTTCTGACACGGCATTCACCCCGCTCGCACAGGTGGAAATAGTTGCTGGTGGCAAGCCGCCGCGCAAGCGTCGATGCCCCGCCTTGCCGGACAATTCTGTCTGCAGCATTGAACGGCTTATCGTCCTCATGCAACCAAAATGGATGAGCGGCCGGGCTTTCGTTGCAACTGCGCAATGATCCATGCATGAGGTCTATCGCCATGACAGTTACCCCGGAAATTCTGCGAGCCAGCAAACAGATTCGCGAGATGCTGTGGCCGTTCGATTTCACGGTGGTCGACAACAAGGAGCATGGTCCGGTGTGGTTCGACACCGCGCCGCTGCAGCCGTTCGAGATCGTGGCGCAGAGAGGCTCGGGCTGTGTGCGCGCGCTGACGGGTCCGCAGTGGCACGTCTTGCTCGTGACATTCGAAGGCAAGCCGGCATAATGGCGGTGAACTTGCAGGAATGTCTCGAACTCGTGATCGCTCATCGCTGGCAAGATGTCGTGGTCCGATCGGAGGTGATGTGGAGGATTTCGGGGACGGGCGCTCAGCGACATTCCGGGAATCGAGGATTTCAGGTGCGCTCCGAACTCGGTCCAAAAGTTCCAAACAATCCCGGTAAGCTGTTCCGCCATCCGCTTGCCGCTCGGCGCCGATGTCATGGTGCGTGCTGCCGATGGCACGCCGTCGGCTCCATTTTTGGCAGGTACAAACGGCGATAGATCGCTTTGTGAAACTTTTGTTGATCAATCGACCCGGTCAAAATTGCACGGTCCCAGCTGTCGCCGCATGGACTTGGCATAACCGGCTTGTTAGCTTTTCGCGGTTGTCCAGCAATCCTTTTCGCAAAGCGCTCCACGCCCATGACGCTGCGTGCACTTCTTGTCGTCACCCTGGTACTGACCTGCGGACCGGCGCTGGCAGCTGCCTCCGCCGCGCGGCCCGCGCAACGGGAGGCGCCGCCACCGCCGATGGTGTTCTATGTCGCCAAGGGCGCGCCCGATGCGTGCGGCCGCGGCTGCGACAGCTGGATCGCGATCGAAGGGCAGGTGGATTCGGGCGCGGCGCTCCGCTTCAGGAAATTTCTCCGGCAGATCAGGGATCGCAATCTGCCGATGTACTTCTCTTCACCCGGCGGCAATCTGGATCAGGCGCTGGCGATGGGCGTCATGCTTCGCGAACGGCCCGTTGTCGCCAGGGTTGCGCGAACGGTGGTGAAGGAGTGCGGCTTCGAGGCGCAGAACGGCGAAGCCTGCCTCAAGCTGAAGCAGTCCGGCCGCGAACTCCATGGCGATCTCTGGACGCGCGGCGCGATGTGCAACTCGGCATGTCCCTATCTCCTCCTCGGCGCGACCACCCGCGAGATCGCGCCCGATACCGTGCTTGCGGTGCATTCGCCGAAAGTGGTCGCGCATTTCAGCGGCGGCGTACCGACCCAGCAAATGCGTGCCGCGGCGACGGAACGAGGTCTCGAACGCGCCGATCGCATGCTTTCAAGCTATGTCCTCAAAATGGGCGCCGAGAGCGAGTTGCTCGATCTTGCCAAGACCGTCAACTTCGAAAGCATGCATGTTCTTACCCGCGAGGAGATTGCCCGCTTCGGCATCGATCGGCGCGTGTTCGTCGAGACGCCGTGGACGTTCGAAAGCAACGGCCGCAGCATGGTGCGCAAAGTTGCCGTTGCCAAGAGCGACACCGGTGGTTCCTACCGAACATTGCAATGGCGGCTGTTCTGTTTCACCGCAGCTCAGTTTGAGTTGGATTTTCAGCGCCAGCTCCCGGCTGCGTCGACGTTTTCAACGGTTTCGATTTCCAGCGGCGGCCCAAGACCGCTGAGCTTTGCATTTCCACCGGCCAAGCCGCAGGGGTTCGAGATCTGGGGCCTGCGCATGACCAGGGCGTCAGTCCAGTCGCTTGCCGACCTGCCTCAGTTCGATTTCACCGAGACGAGCTTTGCGCCCGATGGCCGCGGGCTGGTTCGTCCCGGGAAATTCTCCACCGAAGGATTGGCGGGCGCGCTGGACAGCCTGCTTGCGACGTGTCCGGCGCAAAAGGATATCGCGCCCGCGCAAGCGAACAGGTCTCAAGACAGCGCCGCGAAATAGTACGATCGCGTGCTTTCATTTCGCACCGACGTGGTCTACATGCATTTGCATGAAAAATGTGCCTGTGCCGGCTCACATAGAACGCCGTTTCGCCCCCACCGCATTGATGCTTGGAAACATTGTCACTGGCTGCTCGGTGCTGGCGCCGGCCGGCATGCTGAGCGAGCTCTCATCGGGCCTCGATGTCAGCATCCGCGACGCGGGATTGCTGATTACCTTCGGTGCGGTGATGCTGTGCATCGGCTCGCCGCTGACGGCATGGCTGACCAGCCGGATCGAGCGCCGCAGCTTGCTGACGACGACGCTGGCGGTGCTCGCGCTCACCAATGCCGTCTCGGCGTTCGCGCCTGACTACGCGACGCTGCTGGTGGTGCGCCTGGTGATGTTGGCGGTCGGCGCACTCTACACGCCGCAGGCGGCGGGGACTGCGGCCTTGATTGTTGCACCGGAAAAACGCGGCTCCACCATCGCCTTTATCTTTGTTGGGTGGTCGTTGGCCGCGGCGGTCGGCCTGCCGCTGATTACGTTCGTCGCGAGCCGTTACGGCTGGCGCGCGGCCTATGGCGGCATCGGCCTGATCGGCTTTTTCAGCTTCCTGCTGCTGACATGGCGTCTCCCCGGCGGATTGGTCGGCGCGCCGGTGGATCTCAAGACCTGGGCCGAGGTCGGGCGCAACCGGACGATCGCTCTTCTCCTGCTGATCACGACGTTGCAGATGTCCGGCCAGTTCGTCGTTTTCACATTCATGGGACCGCTGCTGACGAAGTTGACCGATGCCGGTCCGGACGCGGTCGGCCTGGTATTCGCGCTTTACGGGGTGTGCGGCTTCACAGGAGTTGCGATTGCCACGCGTATCGTCGATTCCTGGGGGGCCTACAAAACCTCGCTGTTGTTTACGGTCGTGATGCTCACGGGCGTGATCGGATGGGCGGTCAGCGCGGGCATCTACCCGTTGATGGCCTGCTCGGTCGCCGTCTGGGGATTGGGTTTCGCCTCCACCAACTCGATGCAGCAGGTCCGCCTGGTGGGTGCTGCGCCTGCGCCGGCGTCGGCGTCGGTGTCGCTCAATACCTCGTTGCTCTATATCGGGCAGGCGGTAGGCTCGGCGATCGGCGGTATGCTGTTCGCCCGCGATCTGCTTCATGGCGCCGGCTACGTCGCAGCGGCCTTCATCGCGCTGGCGCTGATGGTCGTGATCCTGACAAAGCCTCGACGGGCGGCGGCGTTGTCAACATAAGCCATCATCCGGGCCCGCGAGAACCATCGACAAGGTTTTCGCCGCATGCTTTTCTCGGCTGCGAATTGGGGGGGGACGATCGTGAAAACGAAGGTTAAAGTGGTATGAGAACAATACTTGCGCTGGTCCTGGTCTTTTCTTCAGCCGCCGCCATGGCGCAAGGTGCCCCGCCGACTGTCGGAGGCAAGCCGTTGGTGCAGGTGAAACCGAAGGCTGCGGCTGCGAAACCGAACGCCGCGGCTGCGAAGCCCCAATCCATTGCCGCGAAGTTGCAAGCGTGTCTTGAGATCGACGATGCAACAAAGGAGCGGCTGACTTGCTACGACGCCGTCTTCACGCCGAAACCAAATCCCAAGGCGCCCGCCGCGAAAGCTGTAACAGATTGCCGTTTCCAGAAGGAAGAAGACGACCGGCTGACATGTTTCAATGGGTTTGCGGAGAAGATTCCCAAGCTTCCGCAGTAGATCGCGTCCGCTTCATTCTCACCGGCAGGCGCCTGATAGATCATGATCCGATTAGATTGAATCGGATCATGATCTCATCTTTTTGTTGGAGCATGATCTCCGCGCAAACGCTTCGCGTTTGTCGCGAGGGAAAACCGGTTCCCACTTTTCCGGATCATGCTCTGGCCCGATCAGTCGCCGATCCGTGTCAGCACCGCCTTGAAAGCGACGCCGGGCAGTTGCAGCGCGGTGCCTTCGAAGTCGACCATGTCGCCGCTGGCCGTCCCCTTCAGGGTGAGGGTGATCATGTCGGTTCCGAACAGCGGCTTGAAGCCGGGGTCGTAATTATGCCGTTGGGTCGAAACCTTGGCGAGGATTTCGTCGCCCTTGTCGCTGTAGCTCCCGGTAAATGCAAAGCCCGAATTGCCGCCGCGAAGTTTGCCCGACGTGGCATACATCACGCCGTTTCCGGTGCCATGAACGGTATGAAATTCTACCTTGTAGAGACCTTCCTGCAACTTGCATCCCCAGCGGTTGTTTTGGATCGCACCCTGCCGCTCATTCGGCAAAGCCGGATAGCGGGTTTGCAGTCAAAATACCCGCAAGTCGTTAAGGTAATGCGTCTTCTCGTGACGGATTTTATGGAAGCCCGAGCGATGGCAATGGATGGCAAATTACGCCGTTCGTTTTTGTCCGATCGCCTCGAACTGCGCCTTCTGCTCGTCGCTCAGCGTAGCATAGAAGCCCTCGAGCGCGGCGCTCACCAGATGGACCGCGCGCTGCATAGCTTCGAGCCGCCCCTCCACTGCGTCAAGGCGAGCGGGTGGTGTGGTCGCGTCTTCCGGCTGGCATCCAGCGGTCAGGATGTCGACAGCCCTGGCATTGGCGTCCTGCAGCATTTTAAGCGCGGCGCGTTGAGTGTCGTTCGGGTGCAGCCTGGCCTCGATCTCGTCCGCCGGCCATTGCAACGCGGCTGATTGCGCCGCGCCGCAACCTTCGGCAGGCGTTCCCGTGGCCCGCTTTGCGGGGGACATCTTGCGCCGATCTTCGGCGAGTGCATTGAGCCGTGCTTCCTGCTCGTCATCCAGCAGGTCATAGAATTTCCCCAGCGGCTGCTGCATGGCTGACTCTGCCTTGATCATCGCCTCGATACGCTGCTGCATGACGGCCAATCGCTCCGGCGCTGTGAACGCCGTCTGCGTCGGACACGACGCCCGAATCATCCGCCCGGCCGAGATCAATGCGTCGGCAAGATCGTCCAAAGCGGTGCGCAGCACCTCATTCGGCTGTATCGCCTGCGCGATCTGATCGATGGGGAGGCCTGCAATTTCGCGGCTGTCATCGCCGCAGAGCTGCGGTAGCGGCGGGACTCTGCGATATCTTCGGCCCAACGGGCTCGGTCCCGTATAGGCGGCGAGATCATCATGGCCGTAAGGCGCAAAGATCGCGGCATAGATGTCAGGATAACCGTAGTCCCAGAAGCCGATGCCGTCACCCCAGATGGCGTAGTCGTAGATATCGTAAATGGCGAATGGCCAGAACAGCGGCCCGACCCATCCATATCCGCCGTCGCCGTGACGCCACCACCCGTTGGCGACGCGGCCGCCGTGCCAGCCCGCCAGCGCCGCAGCCGCGACGATTTGCCTGCGCACCGCCGGGTTGCCAAGCCCTGAATCCATCGCGTTGCGGACGTTTTGCGATCTGAGGGAAGCCGTTCGGATGCGACCGTGACGAGCAAAGGCACGGGCATGATGTAATCGCCCGAGCGACAATACGCGGGCTACTGCGAATCTCGCGACCCCAACCGGACCGGTGCCAAGATTCACTCTGGCCAGGGCCGCACTCGACATCAGCGTTGCCAGAACGACAACGGCAATTCCAATGCGGGACTTCGACATGGCATCCTCCCGCGCCAAGCCTCATCGTGTCACTTTTACATGACGCCGAGAGGAAGCGAAAGTTCCACGACGCCATCAACATCACATTTGATCGGCCGTGAGATGACAATTCCGGATCGGGCCGCGCGAGAGCGCCGGCTCATCGGCTCGCGGGCGACGGGGTGCCCGACGCTATCCGCGTCAGCGCGGGCGTCGCCGCCATCTTGACCAGCACTTCCTTGACCGGATTTTCGGTCCAGGCGTGCGTGACGTAATCGCGATGCGTCACGCCCTCCGGTGTCTCGACAAATACCACGCTGCCGGGCCGCAGCGGCCCATCCATGTCCTCGGCAATGGCGATGCCTTTTTCTTTCAGCATCTGCATCAGTTCGTTATCGTGGCGCTTGGTGTAACGCGTATAGGCGCTGACAAAAAAGCCGGACCGGTTGTCGACAATCCAGGATGCGAACTTGTCGAGCTCGCCATACACCGCGTCGAGCAGGAACACGCCGCGCACGCGGTTGCCGAGGCCGCCCACTTCGAGGCTCCAGGCCGCCGGCACAAAGCCGCCGCTGTAGCCGACGATGACGATCGGCATGTTCGCGAAAGCCTTTGCCGTGCCCGGATCGCCGTAGAGGCGGGCGAGGTGCTCGGATGACTCGGTCACGAAGCGCTTGAGCCCGCCCCGCTGCCAGAACTTGCCGGCGCTGGAATCGGCGGCATCGACCGCCAGCTGAGGCGCCAGCAACACGGCATTGACGCCGGCATCCGAAATCTGTTGCGGCACGAGTTGCCGGTCGCGCACGTCGCGCTCCAGCGTCGCGCCGTTGCCGTGGAAGAATACAACGATCACGCCCGGTTTGCGGACATCGAAATTCTCCGGGACATGCATGAGAACCCGGTTATCGTTGTAGGTCTCGTCCTGCCAAAAAACCTTGCCCCCGAGACCGCGATGGCCGCGGCGGTCGCCATTCGTAACGTTGAGGAACGGCTCGTCGGTGCGCGGATTGTTGCCGAGATAGGGAAATGCCGAGGATTTCAGGCCGACCAGTGTGGTCTGTTCTTCTCTGGCGGGGCGCTGGTACGGGACCGTTGGCGCTAGCGAGGCAACCCTGTAAGGGGCGGGCTCCGCCTGAGCCATGCGCTTGCGGAGCGCATCCGAGAACTGTCGCGGCACCAAGGGCTCACTGGCGCCCGAGAAGCGATCATTGAATTGCGGCGCCGGGAACCGATCGTCGAACGAATCTCCTGACGTCTGGGAGTCGGCGGCCAGCATTTCAGCGTTCGGCGCCTTGCCGCATTGAACGAGCACGAGCGAGAGCGGGACAAGCGCGGACAGAAGGGCGATCCCGCGCAATCGACGAGAACCGGCGCCATGTTGCGCAACCCGTGTCGACGCATGCCGGGTCGCGCCCGGTGGCGTCACCTGGCCCACATGATCAGACGTCTGGAATTTCGGATTCGCTCCGACCATCCACCCCTTGCCCCAATATCGCCAAAGGCGATCGGCGTATGTCAGCCTGCCAACGTTGAGGGAACGTTAAGCACCCGGAAAAACTCCCCACTTCCAGAACGCGAAACGGAGCACCAAATCGTGTCGCGATTGTGGGCCGGCCACTTTGCTTTCGCAATGTCCGCCTTCAATGGTACAAAACTACCATATTCATGCTCACATTTAGAGCTTTGTTAGCATTGCTTGAATTGCCACTGCCCAGCCTGCACGATGAAAAGATCGCAGGCGTGACCCAAAGCGTGGACCGGTATGGCGGCATCAGGAGCGGAAAGCGCGGCGTGGCCCGGCCGGCTCTCCGGGGCCGGGACCACGGTCTCCGTCATGGTGGCGACCGCCATCGTGGTGGCCGACATGGTTGGCGTCGGGGTCTTCACCAGCCTGGGCTTTCAGGTCAAGGACATCCCCTCGGGCTTTTCCATTCTGCTGTTATGGACGGTCGGCGGCGTTGTCGCGCTCTGCGGGGTTTTTTCCTACAGTGAACTCGGCGCGATGTTTCCGCGCTCGAGCGGCGAATACAATTTCCTGACCCGCGCCTTTCATCCGGCTTTCGGGTTTCTGGCGGGCTGGGTGTCGGCGACGGTGGGTTTCGCCGCACCGGTGGCGCTGGCGGCGATGGCTTTCGGGGAATACGGCAAAGCGGTGCTGCCGGGCGCGCCGCCGCTTGTGCTTGCAATCGGTGTGGTCTGGCTGGTGTCGATTGTTCAGCTTGGCGGCGTCAGGCACTCCGGCACCTTTCAATTGATCTCGACCATTTTGAAAGTCGTGCTGATCGTCGCGTTCCTGATTGCGGGATTTGTCATCGGCACGCCGCAACCGGTCTCGTTCACGCCATCGGTTTCGGACTTCGCCCACATCACCAGCGCGCCTTTCGCCATCGGGCTGGTGTTCGTGATGTATTCGTTTTCGGGGTGGAACGCCGCGACCTACATCATCGGCGAGATGCGCACGCCGCAGCAAAACCTGCCGCGCGCGCTGCTGGCGGGGACGCTGATCGTCCTCGTGCTCTATGTCGCGCTGAACGCGGTGTTCCTGCACACCACGCCGATCGACAAACTGTCCGGGCAGCTTGATGTCGCGCGGATCGCCGGCAGCCACATTTTCGGTGAGATCGGCGGCCGCGTCGTCGGTGCGATGATTTGTATCGGGCTTGTGTCTTCCATCAGCGCGATGATGTGGATCGGCCCGCGCGTCATGATGACCATGGGGGAGGACATGCCGGCGCTGCGGGTATTCGCCCGCAAATCGAGCTCTGGCGCGCCGGTCTATGCGATCCTGTTCCAGCTCGCGGTCGCGAACCTGTTGCTGTTCACCCGCAGTTTCGAGGCCGTACTCGATTTCATCCAGTTCGCGCTGTTGTTCTGCTCGTTCTTTACCGTGCTCGGCGTCATCAAGCTGCGCATCACGCAGCCCGAGCTGCCGCGGCCCTATCGCGCCTGGGGATACCCGGTAACGCCCGCGGTTTTCCTGCTCGTGACGGTCTTCATGATGTATTATCTGTTGACGGAACGGCCGCTGCAGTCATTGCTGGGCACTTTGATGATGATCTCAGGCCTTTTGATCTACGCCATCTTCCGCAAGCGGGCCGATCCGGGTTCAGCGATCGCGCCGGCAAGCCCCGAATAACGATGCATCAGCCCATCAAAATGGCGGCCGTGGCTGCGGCCATATTGTTCGCAGCCACGGCGCTCGCGCGCGCGGCCGACACCGTGACCGCGGACGATACCGCGCGTTTCCTGGCCGGGATGCCGCCATCGGCGGATTCTCCGCTGACGCCGTTGACGAATGAGCCTGCGTGGCAGCGGCACGCCAAATTCTTCGATAGCGCGTTCGGGCAGTTGGAGCAGCGCCAGCTTTCGAAAATCCGAACCTGGACGGACGCCAATCTGGCCGCGCCGCGGCCGACCATGTTCTACATGTTCAGCGGCCCCGACTTCCTCTATGCGGACGCGTTTTACCCGAAGGCTGTGACCTATGTGCTGAGCGCGCTCGAGCCGGTCGGGAAGGTGCCGGATCTGACGAAAGTGCCGCGCGGCAGCATCGGGTCCAACCTCTACGACATCGAGCAATCGCTCGGTTCGATCCTGAGTTTCAGCTTTTTCATTACCAAGGAGATGAAGACCGACCTGCAGGCCGGACCGATCAGCGGCACCTTGCCGCTGCTGTATGTCTTCCTGGCGCGCTCGGGAAAGACCATCCGCGATGTCAGCCTGATCGCGCTCGACGACAAGGGGGCCACATACTTCGCCAACGAAAATGCCGGCACCAACATAACGCGGGGGGTGCGGATTGTGTTCGCAAGCGGCGATGGTCAGGAAAAGACGCTGTATTATTTCGCAACCGATCTTTCCAACAGGGGCGTGAAGAGCAGCGGCTTCCTGCAGTTCTGCCAAACTCTGGCGCCCGCGAATAGCCTGATCAAGAGCGCGTCCTATCTGCTGCATACCGGCCATTTCACTACCGTGCGCGATTTTCTGCTCGCCAACAGCGCCACGATTATCCAGGACGATTCCGGCATTCCGCTTGTCAGTTACGATCCGAAGAAGTGGCGGTTCTTTCCGTTCGGCCGCTACGCCGGCCCGATCGACAAATTTCCCGGAACTTACCAGCCGAAATATGCCGAGCTGTTCCGGCGGGCCCAGCCGATGGACTTCGGAATCGGCTATCGGTGGCGATCGTTTGAATCGAACCTGCTGTTGTCGGTCAAGCTGCCTTCGGACGGTTCAGAGAGCGCTGACACGACGCCATCGGCACCATCGGCCGAACCCCCGCAGCCCAAACCACCGCGTCCTCGGAAGCCGCGTCCGCCGACCTATTTCGAGCCGCCCCCTGGTTTCTTCTGGTTTTCGCGCTGAGCTAAGCTGAGCTAAAGTGTGTTTGAGCGAAAACTCTACGGCCCGTTGACCCCGCGCCATCGTCCAAACCGCCACGGCAGATACCATCGCGCGCCCGGCGGTTTCGTCAGCGGCACGTTGTCGATTCCGGAAGTGCCCCAGGGCTGGCAGCGCAACAGCCGCGCCAGGGTCATCCATCCTCCGCCCCACAGTCCGAAGCGCTCGATCGCCTCGTCGCCGTAAACCGAGCAGGTCGGCAGATGGCGGCAGTTGTAACCGACCAGCGGCGACAGCGTGTGCCGGTAAAGCCAGATCATCGCGCGTCCGGCATTGCGCGGCAGTCGCTGAAAAGCAGCGCCGCAGTCCGGACAATGCGAATATTTCATAGGCGCCGTGCCCGTTATTGAGCCCGTATTTGCCCGGTTCCTTTGCACGGAACCAGACCTCACATGTATTTGAGTGACACTTGCCCAAATATTGCATTCATCTGGGGGCGATGCAGCCAAATGTTAATAGACGCTTCTTTGTCATGCGGTTAGCATTTTCATAACGCCTGTGTGACGAGAATCATATGGCGTTGAACTGGGGCCCGCTACCACTGCTCGGTCTGGAGCGCGAGGGGGAAGGAACCAACTTGAGGCTTGTGAAGTCGTTTCGATCCAGCGGCCGTGCGCTACTTGGCGCCGTCGCCCTGTGCATCGCATTGCCTGCCATGACGGCCGGGGACGGTGGTCGGGCGCACGCTGGCGTCACCCTCGAAGAGCGCAAGATGCCGATGCGGTTCAGCTGGGTCGCGTGCCAGCCGAATTGCCGGGGCTGGGTCAGCGCGGTCGGCATCGTGACCGCAGATACTCCCCAGGATTTCGAAGAGTTCGCGCGCGGACGCCAGCTCGGCGGCGCAACCATCGTACTGGATTCCAGCGGCGGCTCGGTCAACGACTCCATCACACTCGGGCGGCGCTGGCGCAATCTCGGTGCGCTGACCACCGTCGGCAACAGCACCCAGACCCGCACCGCGCAAGGCGATCGTGCGAGCGTCGCGCCCGAAGCCTATTGCGAATCGATGTGCGTGTTTCTGCTGCTGTCGGGCAAGACGCGCTACGTGCCCGAGGCCGCGCATGTCAGGGTACATCAGATCTGGATGGGTGACCGCGCCGACGACGCCAAGGCCGCCAGCTACACCGCCCAGGATCTGATGATCGTGGAGCGCGACATCGGGCGTCTCGCCAAATTCACCTTCGACATGGGCGGCGCGGGCGATCTGCTGTCGCTGTCGCTGAGCGTGCCGCCGTGGGAAGATCTGCACGAATTGTCGCGGGCCGAATTGCGGCTGACCAATCTGGTCACCACCGATGCCGTTGCCGAGGTGCTGCCACAGCTCGACAGCCCCAATGTGCCGGTCGCCGAGGTCGTGGCCAAACCAGTGCAGGATCGTTTCGTGAGCGAGACGGTAAGCGCGGAGAAGCCGCAGGCTGCGTCGGCCAAGTCGACCAAGACCGCCGAAGCCATCGTTCCGACCGGCGGCGTCGCGCCGGTGGCACCCCCGCAGTAGAGGCGATAAAGCCGAACCTGGAACGGTGTCATCATCCGCGAAGGCGGATGATCCAGTATGCCGCGGCGGTTTTGATTAGCCGCGAATTCGCGGATTACTGGATGCCCGCCTTCGCGGGCATGACGAAGTGGTATTGCAACGTTCACCCCTGCACCGATACCGGCTGCTTCGCCTTCGCTTCGATCTGGCCGATCGCATCGACCACCGCATCGAAGGTCAGCATGGTGGAAGCATGCCGCGCCTTGTAGTCGCGGACCGGCTCGAGCAGCGCGATGTCGGCCCACTTGCCTTGTGGGGGGCCGCCGTTTTCCTTCAGCATCTTCCGCACGGTCTCGCGCAATTCGCGCAGTTCGCTCGCCGTCGACCCGACGACATGGCTTGCCATGATCGAGGACGAGGCCTGGCCCAGCGCGCAGGCCTTCACATCATGAGCGAAATCCGTGACCACGGGACCGTTCATCTTGAGGTCGATCTTGACGGTCGAACCGCATAGCTTGGAGTGCGCCGTGGCGCTGGCATCGGGGTCGGGGAGGCGTCCGAGCCGGGGTATATTGCCGGCCAATTCGATGATCCGCTTGTTGTAGATGTCGTTCAGCATAAGATTGGGGTCTCGGCTTCCGGCGCGATCGCCCTTGGCGACCGCTGTTCACAGCCCTATATATGGACGGGAATGGCCGAAATACAGTCCGGTCGTTTCCTGGCGGTCTCAAATAGAGCCAATTCGGCCGCTGTGGTGTTATTAATGTGGGACTCAGGCGTCCGGCGGCAAACCGCCCCGTCTGCCCGGTGACACTCCGGCCTCACTCAAGGCCGGTCGAACGGAGTTGACATGGACGCGCTGATTAAGCCGCTACGCCCAACCAAGCCTTCTGACCTCAAGCCTTCTGACCTCAAGCCTTCTGACCTCAAGCCTTCTGACGTGAAGTCCCCGGATTCACGGATGCCGGATGCTCGCCCGGCCGAGCTGGATCCGTCTGAATTTCTGGCCGCCGCCGTACGCGCGGACCAGCCGCGTCCCTCGCGCGCCGAGGCCGAGCACGCGGTACAGACCCTGCTTGGCTATATCGGCGAGAACCCCGACCGCGAGGGCCTCTTGGATACGCCGCGCCGGGTGGTCGAGGCCTTCGACGAACTCTATCAGGGGTATCACCAGTGTCCGGCGGAGGTCTTGACCCGCACGTTTGGTGAAACGGCCGGCTATGACGACTTCGTGCTGATCCGCGACATCGAATTCACCTCGCAATGCGAACATCACATGATGCCGTTCTACGGCCGGGCGCATATCGCCTATACGCCGGTCGAGCGGGTGGTGGGATTGTCGAAGCTGGCGCGGCTGACCGATATCTTTGCCCGCCGCCTGCAGACCCAGGAGCACCTGACCGCCCAGATCGCCGCTGCGATCGACGAGGTGTTAAAACCCCGCGGCGTTGCAGTGATGATCGAGGCGGAGCATACCTGCATGTCGGTGCGCGGCGTCGCCAAGCATGGCGCGACGACGTTCACCAGCCGCTTCACCGGCATGTTCCGCGACAATCCGGCGGAGCAGTCGCGTTTCATGTCCATGGTGCGAGGGCCGCAGCGCTAACCCTCGGCCGTGTTTTTCGAGGGACTGCCCGTGTCCACGTCTGCAGATATAAATGACATCGAGGAAGGGCTTAAGTTCCAGCCCAAATTCGACGCCTCAGGCCTTGTGACCTGCGTCGCTACCGACGCGGTGACCTGCGCGGTGCTGATGGTCGCGCACATGAACGACGAAGCCTTGCGCAGGACCATCGCCAGCGGGGAGGCGTGGTATTTCAGCCGCTCCCGCAACGCGTTGTGGCGCAAAGGCGAAACTTCCGGCCATGTCCAGCGCGTGGTCGAGATGCGCTTGGATTGCGATCAGGACGCGATCTGGATCAGGGTCGAGCAGACAGGCGCTGCGTGCCACACCGGCCGACGGTCCTGCTTCTACCGCGCGGTGAGCCCAAGCGATGGCGGGCCGCTTTTGTCATTCGTGGATGCGGACAAGATGTTCGATCCGAAGGCGGTTTATCGGGAATGATCATCCACCGTCATTCCGGGGCGCGCGAAGCGCGAACCCGGAATCTCGAGATTCCGGGTCCACGCGAAGACGCGTGTCCCGGAATGACGATTGGAAAACCTTAACCCATCGTTAACCATAACCATCCCAGTGTAACTCCGGCATGAGCGCTATTTCGCGCTCTGTAAGGCCGGGCGGTCGTTTCGCGAGGAGCGGGGCACCTACAACATGTCGGTCGACGCTTCAAACGCCACCACAGCGGCAGGCATCGATCCGTCGCGCGCGCGGATTGCGGGCGCCATCAAGCAGGCGGCCAGCACTACCGGCACCAGCTTCGAATATCTGCTCGCCACCGCCAAGATGGAATCCAATTTCAATCCGAAGGCCAGCGCCACGACCTCGTCGGCGCGCGGGCTTTATCAATTCATCGACCAGACCTGGCTCGGCACCGTCAAGGAAGCAGGCTCCCAGCTCGGCTACGGCAAATACGCCGACGCCATCACAAAATCTTCGTCCGGCAGCTACTCGGTCAGCGATCCCGCTGCGCGCGACGCGATCATGAAATTGCGCGACGATCCCGATGCTGCCTCGTCGATGGCGGCGGTGCTGACCCAATCCAACAGTTTCAAGCTCACCGGCGACATCGGCCGCCGCCCGACCGATGCCGAACTCTATATGGCGCATTTCATGGGCGTCGGCGGCGCGGCCAAGCTGATCTCCAATGCCGAGGACCATCCGAACGCGTCCGGCGCGCGGCTGTTTCCGAACGCAGCCGCGGCGAACCGTTCGATCTTCTACGATCGCGGCGGACGCGAGCGCAGCGTCGCGCAAGTCTATTCGGTGCTGACACAGCGCTACGACAGCGCCGCCAATTCATCGGCGACGCGGTCCGCGATGGCGTCGGCCGGCGTGATGCCGGCGAATGCGACGTTCGCCAGCGCGGCTGCGGGCGCAGCACCCATCGACAACGCCGCCTATCTCTCAAGTTTTCCGGATTCTTCGCGCGCGGCTACGGCGGCGGCAGCGTCGCAGCCGGCGCTCAAGACCGCATCGCTGCAACCGAGCGAGCCGATCTTCCGCTCGCTGTTTCAAGCCGGCGAACGATCCCAGCCGGTCTCGCCGGCGGTTCACGAATTGTGGGGCAGCTCGACGTCGCTGACGTCGGTGCCGACATCGGTCACGATCACGTCTCCGATCTCCTCGCTGCCAACGCGCACACCAAATGTCCGCGCGCCGCAACCGCTCGACCTCTTCAGCGACCGCAGCGGCGCCTTCAGAAGCTAGCTGCGTAGCATGCGGAAGTTGCCGCCCGTCATTGCGAGCGAAGCGAAGCAATCCATAAGGCCGCAACGGAAGAATGGATTGCTTCGTCGCTTGCGCTCCTAGGAAGAAAGTCGCTCAAAAACGGTGTCATACTACCAACATCGAGCCTCAAACTTTCATCCAAGGCGGGTCGGTGCCTTATCCACCGGTCCCAACTCGCAATGACGATTCGTTCTCGACCCGCTCACACGAGGATGAGGCCGCACGCGGAGAAGTTGGTACTTACCGAGCACCCTTAACAAAACGTCAATAAAACCAGCTGCTTATGGTGAACGCTTTGTTAAGCGTCGTGGTTTATTTTGTATGACAGTGGCATCTCGGTGTCGTTTACAGGTTGCGTAGGCTGGCTGGGACAATGATCGTTCGGCAGTTCATCAGTTGGATAAGAACCGCTCCGGCAGGCGAGCGGGCGGAGGCTACGCGGGCTTTGGCGCGGGCCTGGCTGATTTCGGATTTGTCCGCGGAGGACCGCGTCGCCGCCGAAGGTGCGCTTCTGATGCAGCTCGACGATGCGTCGCCGCTGGTGCGCCAGGCCATGGCCGAGGTGTTTGCGCGCAGCACCGAGGCGCCCGCCGCCATCGTGCAGGCGCTGTCGCTCGACCAGCCGTCGGTGGCGCTTCCGGTGCTCGAATTTTCACCGCTGCTGATCGATGCCGACCTTGTCGACATCATCGCGACCGGCAATTGCGAGATGCAATGCGCCATTGCCCGCCGCAACAATCTGCCGGCCTCGGTCTGTGCGGCGATCGCCGAAGTCGGCACCGCCGCGGCAGCGCTGGAGCTGATCGAAAATGCCTACGCGGAACTGGCGCCATTTTCCTGGGATCGCATCGTCGAGCGCCACGGCCATCTCGCCGCGATCCGGGAATCGATGCTGGTGCTGGAAGATCTGCCCGCAGCGACGCGGGTGGCACTGGTGGCCAAACTGTCGGATACGCTGGCGCAGTTCGCGGTCGCCCGCAACTGGCTGAGCGCCGATCGGGCGGCGCGGATCGCGAGCGAGGCGCGCGAGCGCTCCACCGTGAATATCGCGGCGGGCTCACACGGCGACGACGTGCGCGGCCTGGTGCGGCATCTGCGCGCCTCGGGCCAGCTCACCGCCGGGCTGATCCTGCGCGCGCTGTTGTCGGGCAACCAGGAATTGTTCAATGCCGCACTGGCCGAATTGTCCGATCTGCCGCCGGCCCGCGTCGCCGCACTGCTGCATGACTGCGGCAGCGGCGCCAGCCTGCAGGCGCTGCTGATACGCGCCGGATTGCCGGAATCGACCTTCGCGGCATTCCGGGTGGCGCTCGAAGTCAATCATGAAACCGGATTTGTCGACACCGCCGGCGGTGCTGCCAGATTGCAGCGCCGAATGGTCGAACGCGTGCTGACGCATTGCGCCACCGACCGGAAGGCCGCCGAGGCGCTATTGATCCTGCTGCGGCGCTTTGCGACCGAGTCGGCGCGGGAAGAAGCCCGCATGTTCTGCGACGAGTTGATGGCCGAAGAAGCCACAGCGCCCCGCGACCTGATCGCGGCCTGATCGCATCACCCTCGACGTCGTCCGCGAGGCGGCGCGGCTCACGCCGCTGATGTCAAAGGTCGCGCGCGTTCGATCCGCTTGCGTTCGCGCGGTGAATGCATCGCTTCCCACAGGTCGCTTCGCCGCTGCACATTGAGCCAGAAATCCGGGCTGTTGCCGAACACCCGGGCGAGAATGAGCGCTGTCGCCGCGGTCACATTGCGGCGATCGTTGCACAGCTCATTGACGTGCTTGCGTTGCACGCCCATGGCTTCCGCCAGCGCGCCTTGCGTCAGGCCGATCGGCTTCATGAATTCCTCGACCAGAATTTCGCCAATCGTCGCCGGTTTGCGCTTCGTCATCAACATGGCTTGCCTCACTCATAGCTGTGATCGTCCAGATATAGATCTTCCGCCTCACCCCGGCCGCTATTCCACCGAAACACCAGCCGCCATCGCTTGTTGACGCGAATCGAGTGGAGGCCTTCGAGATTGCCCCGCAGCTTCTCGAAATGGTTGCTGGGCGGCGATCTCAAATCGCGGTCCGTTGTTGCGTCGTCGATCATCTGGATCTTGCGGAACAGGCGGTCTTCCAGATCGGACGGGATTTTCTTCGACCTGACGTCGTTGACGAAGAACTCGCGCAACCAGCCGTCCCGAAAGCTCAGAATCATGCCGCAATCCTGTCTGAGGCATTGTACCACCCTATGACCCAAATCGCAATGGCGGGCAGCACATAAAGGGCCTGCCGGAATCGACCTTTGCGGCGTTTCGGGTGGTGGAGGTTCCCGGATGTCTCATATCTGCCGCACTGCAGACCTTTCCCTCGAACTTGTCCTGTCTGCCGCACTGGTGACGTATTCCGGCGTTCATGGTCACGGCGTGTCTGAGGGCAACGCTCAGCAGGTTGCTGCCTTATTTCTTCTAACCTCGAGGAAAAGTACCGTGATGAAAATTGTGATTATAGCGGGTGCAACGCTTGCCGTGGTGACTGCCGCTGGCGCTGCCGACATCCCACGCCCACAGCCGGTCTATCAGACGGCCCAACTCGGCAAGATGCCGATTGGCAAGTCCCCAGTCGGGAAGACCCCGATCGGGAAGCCGCCCGTCGCGAGGCGGGCCTACTGATACGCGGTATGGACTTAAAAGGTCTGGTTGAATCTGGCCTTTGTCGTCGACAGGTGAGGGGCGAAGCGTGGCAAACAGGCCGACGAGATCAGGACTATGCTTGCTTGCGGGATTCACGCTCGCCGTTTTGCTCCAATGCGAAATCCAATCGGCTTCTGCACACGAGATTGACGTTCGCGCCGGTTCGGAGCGTTTCACTTCCCAGAGACGGGACGTCCACAAGCGCACCGCCAACGCGAATGCGCTTGTTTCCGGTGAGGCGCCCCTTGAATCGAAACCGGCGCCACGGTCGAATAGAAGGCCGGGGTCGGGATCCGCAAAGGGCCCGTACTACGTTGATTTCAGAGCCCGAACGGCGGCGAGCTGGGGACACGCTTTCGTCTGGTTTGGCAAGACAAGCGAGCGCGCAGTTGAAGTCGCGGGCCTTACCCCTGCGGGAGACACCCTGCCTTATGTAATTGGTCATTTGATGTGGGTGCCGTCCGAGACCGGGGCAAGCTATGGCGATCTTGATCCGCAGTACCTGACCGCCAGTTACCGGGTTTACTTGAATGAGCCGGACGCAAAAAGGGTTTTCGCATACATCAAGAAATTACAGGCGAGTTCACCGGTCTGGAACGCCGAAATATCCAATTGCACTTCGTTTATCGGTAGCATCGCAGATTTCATGGGATTGAAAGTTCCTCTCCGCTGGCAGCGTCCTGAGGACTACGTCAACCGTCTCAAGGCGATCAACGGCGGGCGCCAGGTCGTCGAGCTGTCGTCAACACAATAGCTCGCGTTCGGTTCGGACTTAGTATTCGTCTGGGTCCAAACTCGCTGCGAAGGCAACCGTCAACAGGTAGAGAACCTCAAGTCCCAGTGCGTACAGGATGCCGACGGGACCAAGCAGCAAACACAATACTGTCGCGATCAGCACGAACCCAATCGTGCTTCTGACGATGGGACGCTGTTCTCGAAACCAATGCTGTTGAACTATCATGTAAGTCGCCTCGGTTGATGCCCGCGCCCAGAGTAATGGTGCAAAGAGATGAACCGTATTGCGCGCGTCCACGCGGCTGACCGGTGGACCGGCGCCCAGGAACCGCGCACATACGCGGCGCCCAGCCCTCGCGTTCGTGATGGGGGCGATGACGCCCTCCTCTCCAGGAGGAAACACCACCGTCAGCGATATTGTTCCTTCACTTTCCTCTATGCCCGCCCAATCAGGTTGTCGAGATGCGGGCTTGACTTTTGGAGAACAAAAGAAGAACATCGGCCATCGCCAGTCGATACGGAACAACGTTATGCACCCTCGTTCACAGCCGAGTGAGAAGGGGGCTGACGAGTTGGAGGTCGCTGTGGATGAGGCCATCGCTGCTTGCGGCGGTGACATGAGGTCCACCATCCGCGCGTTGATTGTGGCGAACGAATATTTGGAGTCTGAGGCTTGTGAACTGATGGCGGCGGTGTCGCACGCCTATGTGCGCGGCCGATTTCGCACCTATTCAGGCTAGAGCATGATCCGGAAATCCCGCGCTAGGAGGGCGAGATGGCGGAAGAAACCTACTTCGTCGCTCTGCCGTTTATTGCTACGGACGAGGGCGTCGCGCCGGGGGAGCCGGTCGAATGCTTCAATGCAAACGCTGCCGTGATGCGTGCCGAGGCGCTATCGCGCAAGCAGGGTCATGTCGGCGCCGTCGCATTCAGCCGCACCGGTGATCCGGCCACCGGAGTTTTCAATGATGCCGAGGTGATCAGGAAGTTCGGCGACGTCCCTGACGACCTGAGTGCGTTGTGATGGAGCGCGCGTGCCGACGCATTGCGCCACCGACCGGAAGGCCGCCGAGCCGCTGTTGCTCTTGCTGCGGCGCTTAGCGACCGAATAGGCACGGGAAGAAGCCCGCATGTTCTGCGACGAACTGATGGCCGAAGAAGCCACAGCACCGCACGACCTGATCGCGGCCTGATCGCATCACCCTCAACATCGGGACAGGGCGCTGCTTTGCAGCGCCGACCTCCTCCTCAAGGGGAGGTGAGAAGAAGCGGGGCGACGGATATCACCAGCCGTAATCGTCATCGGGCGGGCAATAGCCGCTGCGATAGCCATAGCCGCCCCCATAGCCATACGGGGCGGCGGCGTAGCGGTAGGAGGGATAGCCGCCATAGCCGCCATAATCGCCGTAGTCGCCATCGCCGCCATCGCCGCCATAGTAGCCG